>OGCQ01000026.1_pt1 | contig 300995 bp, 285 predicted proteins | sample 1570161 | NCBI WGS metagenome assembly OGCQ01 (sample SAMEA4384402, study PRJEB24528) | human gut metagenome
AAGCCCAATTCTTAAACTTACATGGTATGAAAACGATATCTTCATTAGAGGGTATTCAATATCTAACAAATTTGCAGTCTTTAGATGTTTCTACGACTTCTGTTTCAGACTTAAGTCCGGTTAAAAACTCATCTTTAAAAAGATTAGATTGTCGTTCTTCAAAAGTAGGAAGCGTTGATTTAACACGTTATCCGAATTTGGAAGCTTTCGTTTGCGATAATACATCAATTAACAGTCTTGATGTATCTAAGAATGAAAAATTGAATACGTTATTTGCAGATAGTACCTCTATTTCCAATTTAGATGTAACAAACAATCCTAACTTAGAACAACTATCTTGTAGCAATACAGGATTAATGGAACTTGATGTCACACATAATCCGCAATTAGTCACTTTAGATATAGGAGATACAAAAGTAAAAACACTTGATATAAGTAAGAACCCTAATTTGAAACAACTATCATGTTATATGACAAATATAGCTGAATTAGATGTAACAAAAAACACAAAACTGACACGCCTTTTTTGTCATGATACAACTATTAAAAAATTAGATTTAAGCAATAATTTAGAACTTGAAATGCTACGTTGCGGTGAAATTTTTGAACAAGGGATAAGAGGTCTTGATATAAGTAAAAACACAAAAATTAAAAAATTAATTTGCGATGATTTATACTGGTTAAATGTCGGAGAGAATAAAGTTCTTGAAAATAATCATGCTTTTGTAGGCAACGGTTATATTGATATCAAAGGAAATAAAATCGACTTAAAAAAAGATGTTGAACAAGGAATAGATATTTCAAAAGTAAAAGTTACTGCAAATGGAACTTTAGACAAAGATACGGGGATTATAACGGTAGATGATGTAAAAAAACCAGTTACTTATGAGTATGATTGCGGTACTTATAAAGACGGAAACGTCGTTTTAAAAGTGGAATTATCGTTAAACTCACAAGGAGAAGACAATACAGCACCAACTATTTCTGCAAATGATGTTACATTGAATGTAGGCGATACTTTCGACCCATTGGCAAATGTAACAGCAACAGATAAAGAGGACGGAACTATCACTTTGACAAAAGATAATATTGTTGCAAATGATGTAGATACTTCTAAGGCTGGTACTTACCATGTGACTTATAAAGTAACAGATAAAAACGGAGCTTCTGCTAAAAAAACGATTACTGTAACTGTGAAACAAAATACAGGCGACCTTAACTCTGCTCCAATCATTTCAGCAAATGATGTTACATTGAATGTAGGCGATACGTTCGACCCATTGGTAAATGCGACAGCAACAGATAAAGAGGACGGAACGATTATTTTAACAAAAGATAACATTATTGCAAATGATGTAGATACTTCTAAGGCTGGCACTTATCATGTAACTTTCCGTGTAGTAGATAAAAATGGTGCAATTACTGAAAAAACAATTACAGTTACCGTAAAAGAAAAAGCAACAAATAAACCTGTAAGTCCACAACAGCCACAGAAACCGAGCAAGCCAACTACTCCAACAAAGCCTAGCGGACAAAAGAACCCTGTAAAAACAGGTGATATGACAAACGTAGGATTGTTTACTTCTATGTTTGCTGGTTCAACCGGTGTATTAGCTGTTTTATTCGGTAAAAAACGTAAAAGAAATAAGAACAATTAACAAAATGTATAATAACAATCAATAGCGACTAATGATTTTCATGTAAAAGGACACCAAACTATACGGTGTCCTTTTCAAATTCTTACGTCATATCAAGGCTCATTCAATCGTGGTAAATTCGTGGTAAAATGAGTGCTTTCCTATATTTCAAAATGCTTGAAAGTATAGTGTTTATGCGGATAATCAAAAATCAGATATAAAATTTATGTGAATTCTTACAACTACTTCCAACTGGATTGCCAGAAGCCCTACCGGAAGTCCGACTGCAATCGCTGCATCGACTCCTGTTCCGGTTCTCACGGCAATAAACGTTCCTATAATCGTCGCCAAACCATAATTCGGAGCAGATGCTCCTCCCAAAGCTGCAACGCCAAGCGACATCAACTGGAATGTTCCTCCGATCATAAGACCTGTATTCATATCGCCCATGATCAAACCTGATATCATTCCTACAATTACCGAAAACCATGACAAAACAACCGGTCCGTTCTGGTCAACCGTCATATATCCTGCCAAAATCACGATCAAAATATTTTGTATTACTTCCATATCTTTCACCTCAATCTCTCTTTAACAATCCGATTCCGAAAAATCTCATCACATTAAACATATCTCTTTTATCCGAATCTCTTGTTTCTTAATATGCCTCTTCTGCATCTGTCGGAACATATTGAATCACAACCGGTATTCCTTTTCCCTTGATCGTTTCAAGATCCTCTTTTTCTTTTTCATTTAATGCAATAAATTTAGAAATAGGAGTTCTTCCGTCTTCATTAAACATAATCCCAAGATCAACTTTCGGTATCTCTACGCCGCCTTCAATCAGACGGATTAAAGTTTCCGGTTCTTTTACAAGGACAAAAACTCTTTGACCGTCATATTTCCCTGCTTTAAAATTAGCAATCGCCGTCTCTGCCGAAATCACCGATACTCCCGTTCCTGCCGGCTTCGCCATTCTCATACTCGCTTTTACCTCTTCATTGCTGCAAAGAATGTCGTCTACAACCATAAATCTCTTCACCTGAAGCGCCGGCGCCCATTGATTTACGATAATCCCATGAATCAAACGCTGATCAATTCTTGCTAATACTACCATTTTTGTTCCTCCTCTTTTTTAATCATTTTTAGTTTCTTTATTTGTGTTTTTCGTTTACAAATACGTCTCTGTTTTTCGTTTGGTATCGTTACCAATTTTTTGTTTTTAAAAACCGGTTCTATTTTCATACCGGTTTCTGTCCGATTTATGCCGACTGTCTGACTATCAGCTTCAAATCCAACTCTTTTCTTCTTATTCCTTCTGATTCACCTTTTAATTGACGAACCATTTCTTTTGCCGCACATCGGCCTTCATCCTGTACAGGCTGCCATATCGTTGTTAACGGAATCTGGAGATAGGATGCCAATGGCTGATCATCTACTCCCATAATCGCAATATCCTGTGGTATTTTTACACCATTCTTCAGCGCTTCCATCACCATGCCTGCCGCAACCTCATCACTTCCGGCAATTACCGCATCCGGTTTTTCGGAAAGTTCCAAAATCTTCCGCATAATCTTTCGCCCGTCTTCCATTTCCCTCACTCCCGAAAACAGCCATGCCGTATTTGCCGCAATTCCGCTTTGAGCAAGCGCGTCCATATATCCTCTATAGCGATCGCTGTCGATATTAATTCCTTTATCCTGAAGGGTCACTGCTCTTGTTCCTGTACAATATGCAATCTTTCGATATCCTTTTTCCAAAAGATATTTCGAAGCTTTATAAAACCCTTCATACTGTCTGCCGCATACCATCGAAATTTCCTTGTCCTGATTATATTCATTGCAGACGACAAGTTTTCCATATTCGCCATATGATTTCAACTTATCCCAGTCATTCTCTATCGCACATAAAATCACTCCGTCAGCATGCTGCATCTTCAGAAGATTCATTGCGCTTTCTTCACTTTCTTTTTCTCCGTAAGTCTGCACGATCAATGTTCGGTAATGATACTGTCTGCAAGTTTTCTCAATTGAATCGACCAGTTGTGCGAAAAAGTTATTTGTGATAGTAGGAACAACTACCGCTATATTCCCGGAGCCCGAACCTCTTAACTGTCTTGCCGCCTGAAGCGGACTATACCCAAGAGCGTCCATAGCCTCCAGTATCTTCTGTCTCTTTTCCTCCGAAACATGAGGTTTGTTATTGATAACTCTTGAGACAGTTGAAACTGACATTCCTGACAGCCGAGCAACATCTGATATCGTTGCCAAAACTTTTTCCACCTCACTTTTCTCTTTGTTTTCTTGTTTATGTCTTTACAATATACTCACTTTCGTCATTTGTCAATCGCATTTTTGGTATCGTTTTCATATTTGTCAAAACATCCAAAATCCACAAATGAAATTTGGTAGTTTTAACGAATAGGTTTTTGATTTTTTATCTTTCATAAAACTTATCTTTTATTCTTTCGTATCTTTTGAAGGGCCAGACCGATCATCAATCCAACCAAAGCCGGACACACCCATCCAAAACCATACTTCGATATCGGAAGCATCTTTGATACCGCACCGAGCATCTCCTGAAGTTTCACGATTACATCCGAATTTTTTGGCAAAGCTTTCACAAAATCTAAAATCGCCGCTGCAGCCGTAAACGCTGTCACCCAACTGTATATTCTTCTGTCATTCCCAAACAGCTTTCCGCATAAAGTAAGCAAAATAAGTGTCACTGCCAGCGGATACAAGAACATCAAAACAGGAAGAGAATATGCAATGATCGCATCAAGTCCTACATTTGCGATCAAGAAAGAAAGAAGAGAAAAAATCACTGCCCACACACGATAAGAAGGTCCGTTCGGAAATATCTTTTCAAACGTCTCCCCACAGCTTGTAACAAGGCCGATCGCTGTTTTCAAACATGCCACCGCAAAAATCAGCGCTAATATAATCTGACCCGGCTTTCCGAAATAGTATTCGGAAACGATCGCAAATGTCTCTCCTCCATTTGCCGCCACAGGAAACACCCCGCGGCTCTGCGCACCGACAACCGCAACCAAAACATAGATAAGCGCCATTAATAATGAGCTGAAAACGCCTGCTTTTATCGTATTTTTTGCCACTGCTCCCGACTCCTTTATATCAAGGCTTCTGATTACATTAACAACAATAATTCCGAAAGCAAGCCCGGCCAGAGCATCCATCGTATTATACCCTTCCAGCAGACCGGTTGAAAAGGCGCCGGACACATATGCGCCGGATGCCTCGATCTTACTCATATTTCCGGCCGGTGAAAAAAGCGCCCGAATAACAAAAATACTCAACAAAATTAAAAACAGAGGATTCAGTATTTTCCCGATCCACGTTAAGATCTGTCCCGGCTTCAATGAAAAAAACAATACAACGGCAAAAAATACAAAAGAGAATATTCCCAATCCTGCCATCTTCCCGCCGTCTGAAATAAACGGCTCTATTCCAACTGTAAACGAAACCGTAGCGCATCTTGGGATTGCAAAAAAAGGCCCGATCGTCAAATACAAAAGACACGTAAAGAAAACTCCGTATTTTCTGCCGATCTGACTGCTTAATTCCAAAAGTCCGTCTTTCTGGCTGACGCCAAGCGCCGCCACACCAAGAAGCGGAAGCCCGACACCTGTGATCAGAAAACCTGCCGATGCCGCCCACACATGATGGCCTGCAAGCTGTCCCATAAATATCGGAAAGATCAAATTTCCCGCGCCAAAAAACATCCCAAACAACATACTTGCAACAAATATCAACTCTTTAAATGTAAGATTCTTTTTCATGTTCCACCTGCCTTATACGTCTGAATACTATAAATATTTCTCCCATTACATCTATTTCGTTCCGATGCGGCAAACGCCTTTACTGTACATTTTTTATCAAGAATACATCCAGTGTATCATATACACTTCCGATTCGCCAGTTTTATTTAAGCTTTCCTTAATATTCCTTAATATTCCCGCAATTCCCACAATCTTCTTATTTTCGATGATATACTTATTTTATACTTTTAACGAAACACAAACACTTAGGCGAACTTGCTTTTTCACAACTCCCAACAGCCTTTTAAAACATATATAAAGGAGAAACTCTATGGAAACTTTAATTTTTTATACCTATGAATTTGCGGCTTCGATCCTTCCTTTTTCGGCTGCCTTTATTTTTCTTTCGCACAAACAGAAAAAGGGCGGAGAAAAAACACATCTTCTGCCCGGCCTGCTTTTATTTCTTTTTGCCGTCTACATCGTATGTGTATATCACGTCACAGGAACCGGCACTTTATGGGATGCATTTTTGTATCGCTTCCAAACAGAAATTTCCCACATTAATCCTATCCCCTTTTCTGCGGGAATCGATATGGTCGGATATATTTTGAATATCATCCTGTTCATTCCGTTTGGGTTTTTGATCCCTTTAATCTGGAAAAAAATGAGATCGCTGCACCTAACCGCCCTTGCAGGATTTTCTTTTTCCATACTGATCGAAATAAGCCAGTTATTAAATAACCGACGAACCGATATCGACGACCTTATTATGAATACTTTAGGAGCGATTATCGGATTCTTAATATATAAATCATTCAAGAAACTGATGCCAACCAGACTTCATAATAAGTTAAATGATTTTTCTTATCCTGTCTTGGAACTTCCGCTCTACATTTTCATCCTCTTTGCCGGACGTTTCTTTTTCTTCCATGAAATGGGATTTGCAAAATTGTTGTACGGATTTTAAATGCATTTTATCAGATCAGAAGAAAACGTATTTTTAATGCTTTTCTTTGCCTACATGCAAGTATGTCCGCAGAAAAGAAAAATTTCCCGCGGACATACTTGTTATTTCTAACTTGTTATTTCTATTTTCTGTTGATTATCATGCTTATTTTCACTCTGCATATCCATTCGGATTCTGGCTCTGCCATCTCCACGAATCTTCACACATTTCTTCTAATCCACGCTCTGCTTCCCAGTGAAGTTCCTTTTTTGCTTTGGACGCATCGCAGTAGCATGTTGCAATATCGCCTGCACGGCGCGGTTTAATTACATATGGAATCTCTTTTCCGCACGCTTTTCCGAATGCTTTTACCATATCTAATACGGATTGTCCGTTTCCTGTACCGAGATTATATACCGAAACACCGTCTTTTTCCTTCAGCTTCTCTACTGCGCGCACATGACCTATCGCAAGATCGACTACATGGATATAATCGCGCACCCCTGTTCCGTCATGTGTGTCATAATCGTCTCCAAATACGCTAAGACACTCCAGTTTTCCGATCGCCACCTGTGTAATATATGGCATCAGGTTATTCGGAATTCCTTTCGGATCTTCTCCGATCATACCGCTTTTATGCGCTCCGATCGGATTGAAATAGCGAAGAAGCACTACGTTCCACTCCGGATCTGCCGTATGAAGATCTGTCAAAATCTGCTCTAACATCCATTTTGTCCATCCATATGGATTTGTACACACACCCTTTGGACACTCTTCCGTGATCGGAATAAATGCCGGATCCCCGTATACTGTTGCCGAAGAACTGAAAATAATGTTTTTTACTCCATGACTTCTCATCACATCACAAAGAGTGATCGTTCCTCCGATATTGTTTTCATAATATTCGAGAGGCTTCTGCACAGACTCCCCTACCGCTTTAAGTCCGGCAAAATGAATTACCGACTCTACATCTTCTTTGTCGAACACTTCATTAAGCCCTTCTCTGTCGCGGATATCTACTTGATAAAATTTCAGATCTTTTCCTGTGATCTCTTTCACGCGATCTACCGCTTTTTCCGATGCGTTATATAAATTATCTACGATGACCACATCATACCCTGCATTTAACAATTCCACACATGTATGGCTGCCGATAAATCCGGCGCCGCCTGTTACTAAGATTGACATATCTGTTTCCTCCTCGTAAATATTTCAGATACCGTTCAAGGTTCTGTCTATTGCAGTTTTCCTTTTTACTGCCGTTTTATTTTACATGCACATCTTACCACTCATCCTACAAAATAGCTTTATATTTTTATATCATCTTATAGTAAAAATGTTGCATTAAGACTAATCCCACAAATGCTGCGGATATAAGCCCGAATCTTTCAGAGACTGTATCGCTTCTACGACGACCGGCTTATCTTCTTTATAAGTAACTCCGTGCCACTTATCTTCGGACTCAAGTACTTTCACTGCAGCGCGGTCTTCTGCTAAAAGATCACTTACAACCGCCGGGAGAAAATATTCACATTTTAAAGGATTTTCTTTCAATCCTTTCTCTAAAAATGCCGGAAATCCCGTTTTGATCTCTTCTAGAATACTTCTCGTAAATCCCCACATATTCATTGATACAAGTGTATCCGGATCGATTTCGTTCCATGTCTGTCCGTCATCTTCCGAATATTCAATGCCGTTATTTCTCTTTTCAATACGGGTTCTTTCCGTAACGCTTACAAGTTCATTCGATGCGTTTAACCCGCAGATACCTCTTGCCACATGTCCGTTATCTGTCACAGTATTTTTCAAACGGTATGCAACCATCGTATACCGATACTTGTCGTCGTCTTCATGGGTCGTCAAATAATCGTAAATTGTCTGAAACGCATGCCGTCCGTAATAATCATCTGCATTGATCACAGCAAACGGTCCGTCGATCTCATCGATCGCACTTAACACCGCATGAGCTGTTCCCCACGGTTTTACACGGTCTTTCGGAATCTCAAATCCGTCCGGAATGTTTGTCAGTTCCTGGTACACATAAGCTACATCCATTACTTTCTCAATCCGTTTTCCGACTGCTTCTTTAAAGTCCGTCTCGTTTTCCTTTTTAATAATAAAAACGACTTTCTCGAATCCGGCGCGCTTTGCATCATAAATAGAAAAATCCATAATAATATGACCTTCTTTATCGATCGGATCGATCTGTTTCAATCCGCCGTATCTGCTTCCCATTCCCGCTGCCATAATCACCAATACCGGTTTCTTCATCTTAAATCACCTCATACTTAAATCTTAATCTTATCATTTTCTGTCATCTGAAATAAGGATACCACATTCATCAAAGAACGTCCACCTGACGTTATTTCATTCCGGATTTTTTCTTTGTCTGCTTTTTCTTTTTTCTCACACTATATCCGAATTGACCAAGCTTCTCTCCCAGAGATAAATATTCCCCGTGAGAATAGGCAATCAATCCCGTATTATTCAGCATAAATTTTCCGTTATCATCCATATATGAATCATCCACCTGAACTGCAGTCACTTCTGCAAGGAACATATGATGACTTCCAAGCTCCTCCATTTTTTTTACTTTACATTCAATATTTACCGGGCTTTCTTCTATAATAGGAGCAAATTCAAGAGATGATGCTTTTCCTTGCGTAAGACGACATTCTTTCCACTTATCTACATTCTCTCCCGAACGAACTCCACAGTAATCTGTCGCTTTTGTCAATTTTTCTGTCGTCAGATTGATCACAAACTCCCCGCTTTCTTTTATCATATGATAAGAATAGCGCTCCGGACGAACAGAAATATATACCATCGCCGGATTCGTACATACGGTTCCCGTCCATGCAATCGTAATTATGTTACTGTTTCCTTCTTTATCTGCGGTACTGACCATCACCGCCGGAAGCGGATAAAGCATGTTTCCCGGTTTCCATATTTGTCTGGACATTTTATCCTTCCTCTCTTTTTCCGTTTTATTATTGCTGCAGGACGCTGACAAGCGTCGGAACAAGCTGCTTTTTCCTTGATACTACTCCTTTTAGCATGATCGTATCCGTGTCTTCCGGCAAATCATATGCATTTAATATTTTTTCCTTTGCCTCCGGACCGCCGCAAAGAAGTTCCGATGATTCTGTCAAAATATTTGTCAACATAAAAAAGATCATATTTACCCCGCTGTCTGCGCACGCTTTCTCCAAATACGGCTTTACTTTCTTTTTGATTCCTTCCAGTTCGTCGGAACTCATTGAATTCACCTGTCCTACTCCGAACACAGTCTCGTTGACCGTAAATTTTTTAAAATCAAGAAAGCATATATCCTGAGCGCTTTTCCCTTTCAAATTACTTCCTGCACGAAACATTTCCTGCGCCAGAATTTCAATCTCGACGCCCGCAGTCTGAGCCAGTTTCCTCGCTGTGTTTTCATCCAAAGGCGTACAGGTCGGAGAGCGGAACATCAACGTATCGGAAATAATAGCGGAACAAAGGAGCGCGGCGTTTGTCGGATCTATTTCAACTCCGTTTTCTTCATACATCTGACTGACGATCGTCGCAGTGCATCCCACCGGCTGATTACGGAAAAATACAGGTCCCATTGTCTGAATACTGCCCAGTCTGTGGTGATCGATGATCTCCATTACTTCTGCCTCTTCCACTCCGTCCACAGCCTGGCTTTTCTCATTATGATCGACAAGAATCACTTGTTTTTTTCTTACGTTCAATAACCGTCGTCTTGAGATCAGTCCTAATAATTTCCCGTTTCCGTCAACAATCGGGAAATCTCTGAACCGTTTTCGCGCCATCACTTCTTTTACGTCATCAACATAATCCTTCATTTTGAATGTAACCAGATTCGTTTTTGTCATAAAATATTTGACCGGAATGCTCTGATTGATATGCTGCGCCGCAGTAAAAGTATCATGAGGCGTCCTTATGATCACAATCTGCTTTTTTTCCGCCTGTTTAATAATCTCTTCTGAAATCGAAGCGTTTTGACAGACGACCATACAGCTTGCTTCCATATCTACCGCACACTGCTGTGCATCCTTTCTGTCTCCCATGATCACAAGGTCATCTCTGCTTATAAAATCCGACATGAGAATCCTGCTTGAAGCTGCGATCACTACTTTTCCGTTTAACAGATAGCTATGCTCATTTCCGGTGATCACTTCCCCATCTACTGCACGGGCAATATTTCTATACTGAGTCCTTGCCTTTGATAAAATCATACTATCATAAACATCCATATATGTCTTGGCAATATCACCGATCGTAATAACCCCTTCCAAACTGCCGTCTCTTACAACCGGAAGTGTATGAATGTTCAGCTCCCGCATCGTTTCCCACGCTGTGCGGATTGAAGAGTTACTTGTCAATCCTTCTACTTCTTTCAACTCAACATCTTTGATCTGTTCTCTTAAATCAGACAAAAGCTTCGGAGGTTTCACTGCGAATTTTTCAAGAACATACTGTGTTTCTTCATTTAATTGTCCGGCTCTGCGCGGCTCATAAGCGTGACCTGTCAATTTTGTTTTTAATGCGGCGTATGCAATCGCGGAACATATGGAATCTGTATCCGGATTTTTATGGCCGACAACATATATTTTATCTTTCTGTCTACTCATATATTTTTACTCTCGCTTTCTTCATCCAACATCAATAATCTGAAAAGATTCTATGCTTATCGATAAAAACATTTTTCATCCATAACTGCATTATTATATACATAAATCTCATTCTTCTGCAAGAGCACAATAAACAATATAGTCAAGAAAAATTAAGAATAAAAATACCATTCTTCTCTACTTTCAAAATATTGTTTTTTCTCCTCCATCTGTGGTATACTCTTTCTATATAAAAAAGAAACAGAGGTGCTGCACAATGAGCGAAGAAATGAAAGAACCAATGCAGACAGATAATGACTGCAAAACAGAGGAAGCTGCTGCTTCCACAACAGAAACGATGGCTGACTACGAAGATCATTTCGACGATGCCAATCCGTGGAATCTCGTCACAAAATATATGGAAGAAAAAACAGTTCTTCCTGTAAAAGTAGAAGGCGTTGTAAATGGCGGAGTAATCGTGATGATCGAAGGACTGCGTGGATTTGTTCCTGCTTCTAAACTTTCCCTTTCCTATATCGAAGATCTGGAAACTTATCTTCTGAAAGAAATAGAAGTACAGGTAATTGACGCTGACCAGGCAAATAACCGTCTCGTCCTTTCCGCAAGAGAACTTTTAAAAGAAAAAGAAAAGAAAGCGCGGGAAGATCAGATTGCCAACCTGAAAATCGGAGAAGTTTTAGAAGGAACAGTCGAGACTTTACAAAATTACGGCGCGTTCATCAAACTTGACAACGGTCTGTCCGGTCTTGTACACGTTTCACAGATTTCACAAAAGCGTGTAAAATTGCCTTCCGATGTTTTAAATGCCGGAGACAAAGTCACTGTAAAAGTAATCGGAATCAAAGACGGAAAAATAAGCCTTAGTATGAAAGCGCTTGAAGAAGTAAAAGAAGAACCGACAGAAAAAGTTGTTATCCCGAAAAGTGAAAATATCGGAACAAATCTCGGTGATCTTTTCAAAAATATTCAATTATAAATCATATCTCTTATTTACAACGGTACAGGCGGCAAAGAATTTGTTTGAAAAATTCTTTGCCGCCTGTACCGTTGTATTGCCATAACCTTGTTTTCTTTACAGCTTCCGCCTTTCTTTCTGAAATATCTCCACGGACATCTAAAAAGCTCACCCCTGCACACATATATTCCCCAGTATCTCTTCCAATGCGTTTTTACTGCTTGTATGGCATCTGACAACCTCCGCATTGCATCGTCCGGCTTCTTCTACCGCACAGCGTACCATTTTGTGTGATACCGTGTTCGTAAAAAGAACGATCAGATCCGGGCTTCCTATCTGCTTACTCATCGCCGCCGACATCTGAGTAAACACTTTCGCCTTACACTTAAACTGTTTACATATCTGTTTGTACTGACATACCATTCGGTCATGTCCGCCTATGATCACAACACTCATCGCCAACCTCCTGAAATATTTTTCTGAATCCTTCACGTATGATCTCCATTCACAGAAAATACTATGACACAACATTGCTTCTGTTTTTTGGTTAGTTGCGGCTAACTACTTTCATATATCATACATGATTTTTCTCTGTATTTCAAGTGTTTTTGATAATATTTCTCATTTTTCTTTTATCAATTTCAAAATCCTACTTCATATCTGCTTTTGTATTTTTGTCTCTGTAGTCTTCCATTTCCGCATCGTATAAAAATAATATGGCACAAGTGGAATCAGCGCAGCGATCCATGCCGCCGGATCGGCGAGACACACTCCCTGAAAAGTTGTCCTTCCGGCAGCCGCCATAACAATCGCACTTCTTGCTGCAAGTTCAAAAACACCTCCCAGCATGGGAACAAGTCCATATCCCATTCCCTGAAGCGTATTCCGGTATAAAAAAATACTTCCCAAAAACGGATAACACCAAAACACCGTACGAAAATATAATACAGACACATTGACAACTTCTGTCTCAGACGGATCGATAAACAGCCATGTCATATATTTTCCGCCAAAACAAACGGCTGCCATTGCGATCACACTCCAGACTAATATCATGACCTGTGTGCATCTCACCCCCGACTTTACCCGGTCCATTCTCCCTGCTCCGCGGTTCTGTCCTACATAAGTAGCGACTGTAGCTCCAAATGCAACGAACACCGTCATAATCATATTTTGCAGTTTCCCTGCAGCCGAAAAACCTGCCATGTACGTTTCACCATATACATTAACCGCTCCCTGAACGATAATCGTTCCGATCGCCGTAATTGAAAACTGAAGCCCCATCGGAATGCCAAGTGAAAGAAGACGCCCGAAACTTTGAAAAGAAATCTTTCGATCTGATTTTGTCAAATGCAAAATAGGAAACTTTTTCACAATATAAATAAAACATAACAACGCAGAAATTGCCTGTGCAATGACCGTCGCATAGGCACATCCTTCCACACCCATTCCGAATACGACGATAAACACTACATCAAGAGCTACATTAATTACCGCAGATATAATAAGAAAATACAGCGGAGATTTTGAATCGCCTATCGCACGCAAAAAAGCCGCCAGTGAATTATATGCGGCAGTCACGATCAAACCTGCATAAATAATCCCCATATACTGCTTTACTTCAGGCATGATTTCCGCAGAATAATTCATCATCCGTAAAATAGGCTCATTCGCGATCAAAAGTCCCGCCGTCATAAGAACGGCACATCCGCCTGCCAGATAAACCGACATCGCCACGTAATGCCGCATTTTATCATATTGTTTTGCACCGAACCACTGTGAAACAAGAATTGCAAATCCGCTGCTTAGTCCGTTAAGCCAGCCCGTCACAAAAAACATCAGCGATCCGGTACTTCCGATAGCCGCCAGAGCTTTCACTCCGATAAATTGTCCTGCTACAATCGAATCTGCAATATTGTAAAACTGTTGAAATATATTCCCCAGAAAAACAGGAATCATAAACTGGATAATCAATTTTGCCGGGGTTCCCACTGTCATATCATTGACTGCATCTTTTGTTTTCACCATTTTTCTTTTCCCCCTTCTCTCTTCTGTTTGCATGTACTTATCAAACGATCGCGCCTGATATTGCATAAAATGCATCCCTAATTCATTCTGCCGATAAAATTTATCCAACCTTTTATTATACACTTAATTTTGTCATTGTAAAGCATTAACTTGATAATATTCATGTACAAAATACATCTTAAAAATTGGTACATATGCCGGATATCTTCTTATGTCTCCATATGATGTAATACGCTCATGGTAATTTTACCGAATACACCTTAGGAGGGAAAAACTATGAAAAATTTAATCCGTAAGATCTCGCTTATTATGTGCGTGATCATGCTCACATTTGCAGTAAGTGCATGTGGCAAATCTGACAATGATTCAAAAAAGAATGAGCCGAAAACTGAGGACACAGCAAAAGATGATGCAAAAGACGACGCAAAAGACGATGCAGAAGATAATGACGATGCTGCTGTTACAGGAAAGTTTAAAACACTGGAAGATTTCGTAAATTCCGACATTATGCAGCAGCAGCTCGAAACACAGCTTGCATCTCTTGAAGGAAGCGGAATCGCACTTAACCTTACAGCAGAAGATAACAAACTGATCTACAACTTCACGATTGAAGACGCTGATCTTTCAGCGGCTCTCGCAGCGGATCCGTCCACTTTGGAGTCCTCTCTTCAATCTCAGGCTTCTACATTTGAATCAGTTGCTTCTTCTCTGAAAGCCGCAGTAGAAGTAGAAAATCCGGTTGTTGTTGTTCGTTACCTTGACAATACGGGAGCTGAGATCGTAGCTCAGGAATTTGCCGGTTAATCTTTAACCAAAAACCAACATTATATACTAATTAAATACAAAAGCTGCAGAACGACAGCCTGATAAAGAACCTTTGAAACATCATTTTTCAAAGGTTCTTTTTTCGTGCCGGCATGTTCCGCTCTGAAAACAATTCTTTTGTCTAAAACGCTATTTTAAAAATCTGTATATATCAGATATTGACAGAAAGCACATTTATATGTATACTGTACCTGTCAGATAAGTACAGTATATGCAAAGGAGTGAATTAATTGAAACAACAATATATCTCGATCCGACATCTTTCAAAAAAATTCAATAAAGACTTCGTCTTAAAAGACATAAACGCTGTTTTAAACAGCAACGAAATCCTCGGTTTTCTCGGACCTAGCGGCGCCGGAAAGACAACAACGATCAAAATCCTCACCGGACAGCTTAAACCTACATCCGGAAACGCAGAGATCCTCGGCATTGAATGCGATAAAATCAACGAACGGATTTATGAGCAGATTGGTATTGTCACCGATTCCAGCGGCGTTTACGAGCGAATGAACCTTTATGACAATCTAAAATATTTTGCACGAATTTTAAATGTTCCTTCCGAAAATATCGATCTCTTATTAAAACGGATCGGATTGTACGAACACCGAAAAAAAATGGCGGGAAAACTTTCCAAAGGACAAAGACAGCGTCTCATTTTGGCAAGAGCGATCCTTCACCGTCCGAAAGTACTCTTTCTGGATGAACCTACAAACGGACTTGATCCATCTGCCTCTAATGAAATACATAAACTTCTGATGGAATTAAAAAATGAGGGAATGGCTATTTTTCTCACAACCCACAATATGGAAGAAGCGGCGAAACTTTGTGACAATGTTGCTCTTTTAAATGACGGCGTTATTGTCGAATATGGCTCACCGCAGGCAATCTGCTTAAAACATAATCAGATCAAAAAATACCGCGTCCGCCTTACTGACGGCACAACTCACCTTCTCTTACAAAACGAGAAAACAACCGGGCAAATCGCACAATGGATGAACAGCGGACAGCTTGAAACGATCCATTCATGTGAACCTACTCTTGAAACTGTATTTTTGGACACAACAGGGAGGAATCTTCAATGAAAATAACAGCAATCCATTTCAGAAAACTATCTGCCGTCACAGAAATGAAAATGAGAACTCTCATGAGCAAAAACTTTATCATCATGCCGATCTTTTCCCTCGGATTTACTTTTCTTATGAAAATACTGTACCGATCCATCGCTGACGGAAAGATCAACATGGACGGCTACGCGCTTTCGCTCGGCGTTCTGATGAATATTTCCATGAGCGTATACTGTACTGCAGCCGCTCTTGCGGAAGAAAAAGAAAAAAATACGCTTCGGACACTGATGACTTCTTCAGTAAACGGACTTGAATTTTTTCTCGGAAGCATTATACCGGTTATAATTTTATCCACAGCCGTAAATGTTTTATGTGTTTTCATCGTACAGCTTACACTTTCCGGATCCCAATGGGGCGCATATCTTATCATTACGACAGTCTGCACTTTCATTGCATCTGTCGTCGGCATGATCTTCGGTATTTATGCCAAAACCCAAGTATCCGCAAGTACGATCACTACGCCTGCGCTCATTATATTTATGATGGTTCCGATGTTGTCCGGATTCAGCAGCATTTTAGAAAAGATCTCAAATCTTCTCTTCACCGGAATTGCCCTTAATGCTATATCTGCAATCAGCGCCGGGAAAGCTCCGATCCATTTGTCCGGCATCATCGTCCTGTCTGTCGAAGCCTTTTTGTCAGCAGCGCTTTTTCTGATCTTATATCGAAAAAACGGATTTGAAAAGTAGATGCAAAATACAGAGCATAGAAATTCAAGTGCAAAACCAAAATTAAAACAGCAAAAAAGCCGAATACGACAGGGAGATCAACAGATATGGAAATTATTTTAAGCAGCACAAGCGGACGTCCTATCTACGAGCAGATTACGCTGCAGATCAAAGAAATGATCATGAAAGGGGATCTTGCCCCCGGGCAGGCTCTTCCTTCTATGCGGAAACTTGCAAAAGATCTGCATGTCAGCGTTATCACAACGCAGCGTGCATATGACGATCTGCAAAAAGAAGGATTTATCGTTACTGTTCCTGCAAAAGGAACTTTTGTTTCAACTGAGAATCAGGATTTTATCAGAGAGGAAAACCTAAGGCGTATTGAACAATTACTGACTGACGCAGCTTTTCTTGCAAAAGAAAACGGGCTTTCAATAAACGAAATAAAACAAACTTTAGAAATCGTTTATACGGAGGTATAGCAAGCATGAAACAGGCATTACACATAAAAAATCTCACAAAAAAATATAAAGATTTCACTTTAGATCATATTTCTCTTGATCTTCCTTACGGTATGATACTCGGATTGATCGGAGAAAACGGATCCGGGAAATCAACTTTGATCAATTCTATCCTAAACATTGTAAAAGCTGACTATGACGAGGTCCATATTCTCGGTCAGGATTTAAAATCACAGGAGAAAGAAATCAAAAAAGAGATTGCCGTCATCTTTAACGACTCTCATTACGGTGAGAATTTAACTCCTCTTTTTATAGGAAAAATGCTTTCCGGCATCTATACTGACTGGGATCAGAAAAAATTTACCGATTACCTGAAACAATTTCATCTTCCTGAAAAGAAGCGGTTGAAAACATTTTCCACGGGGATGAAAGTGAAACTGGAATTTGCCGCGGCGTTGAGCCATAACCCGAAACTTTTGATCCTTGATGAAGCTACAAACGGACTCGATCCGGTTTTCAGGGAGGAAATCCTCGAAATATTACGAGAATTTACAGAGCAGGAAGACCATTCCGTCCTTATTTCTTCCCATATCACAAGCGATCTGGATAAAATTGCCGACTATATCGCATACATACATGAAGGAAGACTGCTCTTCCTTAAATCTATTGACGAACTGAATAATGACTGTGGAATCATCCGCTGCGGACGAGAGTTTTTCGACGCCCTTTCTCCGGAGGACATTATCGCATACAGAGAAGAGCCTTACAGTTATTGTGTATTCATAAAAAACAGACAGTCGCTGCGAAAAGCATTCTGCGACATTTCTATCGAGAATGCTTCCATTGAAGATATGATGTTATTTTACAGCAAAGGAGAAAAAATCATATGAAAGGAATTATATTAAAAGATCTTTATGAAAATTTCCGCATTTTTAAAAACGGGGTTTCTTACCTCGCAGCAGTTCTTTTCCTCTTCCTGCTTATCGAGGCTATGCAAACGGGAGACTTATTTTCCTTAAAATATTTCTTTATGCTGATTACTGCTTTTGTGTTTCCGCTTTTAGGCTGCTCCTCTATTGAATCCTCTCTTGAGCAAGATGAAAAAGTGAATTTTGACAAAATCCAGCTTACGTTCCCCATTACAAAAACGGAGATCGTACTGTCAAAATATATACTTGGAATCTGCTTTCTTACAATATGCAACGTATTCTCCCTGATTTTTGTTTTCTCGTTCACCAGCAGCCACAACAAAATCACTTTGCAGGAAGGGCTGTCTGCATGGGGGTTCGGAGTTCTTTTCTCCCTTGTCTTTTTTGCAGTCGTTAATTTTGCATTCTTTCTGCTCGGAAGGAAACTTGGTCTTATCGTTTATATCTTTATCGCCATGCTTTTCGGAGGAATATACGGAGCCGTTTCCTCTTTAAAGGGAATGGAATTTCTTATGGCAGGTGACAAAACGATGATCTTTATAATCGGTATTCCGATTGGGATTTTATTCGTTGTAATCAGCTTCTTCCTGTCGCTTGCATGTTATAAAAAACGTTATTCATAAAGGAGGCTTCTTTCCCGGCATACGTCACTTGTCAATATCTTCCAGTTTTGTCTTTCCGATCATGAGATTTAAAATCTCCACATCGGTCTGTTTCATACCTGCGCGGCCTACATATCCGACTGCCTTGATTGTATCTTCAGGGCAGTCCATTACAAGACCTTCTCCTCTTGCAAACGTAAGTCCCCGCATCGCCATCTTATGACTTAGTATCGCGGCCTGAAGCGCCGTGGATATTTTTGCCGCACAGCTTGGTTTTGCACCATCACAGACAATACCTCCCGCATCCGCTATCGTATTGACAACTGTGTTTTCAATCTGTTCCAATGTTCCGCCGCATAAATATGTAATCCCTGCCCCTGCTCCTGCCGCAGCACATACTGCTCCGCAGTACGCTGAGAGAGAACCGATATATTTTTTCTGATTCAGAGCCACAAGGTTAGATACGCATAACGCCCTGTAAATCTCTTCTTTGCTTTTCTTTAGTTCTTTTCCGAACTCGATCACAGGAAGAGAACAAGTCATACCCTGATTCCCCGAACCGGAATTAATGATCACCGGAAGGGCACAGCCGCTCATTCTTGCATCCGAACCGGCAGATGCTTTCGCCACAGCGCGCCACTTTACATCTTCTCCGAACTCTTCTAGCACAACTCGTCCGACCTGTGCTCCCCAAGGATTTCTCAAACCTTCTTCTGCGATTCTCGTATTGTATTTTATCTGACGTCCAAGAACTTTTTCCACATCAGTAATCTGTACCTCATTTGCAAATGTAATAATATCTTCCAAATTCAAAAGACTCTTATCCGGTGTTTTTTCTCTCTCCTGACAATATTCTTTTTTCTCTTTGTGAAAAAGCACCTGTCCGTCTTTTTCAATATGGGTGATATTCGTATGCTCGTCTTCTATCACAACAAGAGCTTCACTCTTCTCTGTCTTTTTGCATACTGCATATGCTTCAATATATAAATTAGCTACATCGTCTTTTAAAACACAATCACAAAATCCTGCCTTTAAAAGTTTCTCCGCCTCGTCGATTTCCCGATCTGTAACATGCTCCAGCACTTCAAGCGCCTGTGAAGGATCTCCGCCTGTAATTCCGAGTACCGCCGCTGCTTCTACGCCTTTCATTCCTCCGGAATTCGGTACTTTTACTCCTTTTACATTTTTGATAATATTACCGCTGCACCGCATCGTAATATGATCCGGCATCTTTCCTAATACTTCTTTTGCTTTTGCCGCAGCATAAGCAAGCGCGATCGGTTCTGTGCATCCAAGCGCCGGAACAAGTTCGCTTTCCAAAATTGTTACATATTCATTATATATTTTACGGTTCATTGCAAAAAACCTCCTGATTTCTCGATTTTCTGATGTATCTTATAACAGCAGTCTGTCTGATCCTGCCGCTTTCTTTACAGCTTTACACCATCTTTATCGATTATACTATCAGGAGGTTTTTATATCAATCTCTTTCTTTTACGTGTCTTTCCGGCACGGATGTACACCGTTTATTCCGTCCTACATCTTTTTATTTTCTGTCTTTCCCGCACTCGTCGCGCAAGCCTGAACACGAACCACAGTTTCCGCCGCATCCGGCACACCCGGGCGCTTTTCCCTCTTTTGCGTTTTTTCTTGCTTTATAAATAAGAAAAATACAATAACTCGCGATCAATGATATGATCAAAATATCTGCTGCCATAACACGCCTTCTTTCTAAACTAATTTTCTCTACGCCGCCTGTACCGACCGTTTGGAATATATTTTTTTATTTTTATACGGATCCGGCCTAAACAGTAAGATCAACAGGATCACCGCAATCGCTATACCTACAGCCGTTCCTACGGTGAACGCTCCTCCAAGCACAAACGTACCGATCTGATATACGCTCAAAGATACGACATACGCAAATACATTCTGGAACACAACCGCAAACCAAAACCACTTTCTGGACTGCATCTGCTGCGCCATTGTTGCGATTGCCGCCAGACACGGGGAGTCCAAAAGATTAAACAGCAAAAACGAAAATGCTGCCATAGCCGACGGAAACCACGCTGCTACTTTGCCCGCTACATTTACGGTATCTTCTACATCTCCCGACACATTTGCAAGAACTCCCATTGTAGTTACAATGGCTTCTTTTGCCGTAAATCCCGAAAGCGCTGCCGCAACAGGCTGCCATTCTCCGAAACCGAGCGGTTTAAACAGCACTGCAAGCGCTCCGCCGATCATCGCCAACAAACTATTGGCACTGTCTTGAACAATCCCGAATTTTCCGTCTGAAAATCCAAATCCTCCAAGAAACCACATAACAATACATGCAAGGAACAAAATCGTTCCCGCCTTGATCATGAATCCTTTCAGTCTCTCCCATACATGAAGAAGAACTGTCTTTGCCTGCGGCATATGATACTGCGGAAGTTCCATTACAAACGGAGCCGGTTTTCCTGAAAACATCTTCGTCTTTTTCAATATTATAGCAGAAATAAGCACTGCCGCAATCCCTATAAAATACATAAGCGGTGCGATGAAGGAACTTTCTGCATATCCTGCCGCCTCTCCTGCGATCACTCCGCCCATAAGCGCGATAACCGGAAGCTTTGCCCCACATGGAATAAACGTAGCTGTCATGATCGTAAGCCTTCTGTCATTATCCTGCTCGATCGTCCTTGAAGCCATAATCCCCGGAATTCCACACCCTGAGGAAATAAGAAGAGGGATGAAGCTTTTCCCCGACAATCCGAAATGTCGGAACACGCGGTCCATTACAAAGGCGATGCGAACCATATATCCGCAGTCTTCAAGGAATGATAAAAGGAGAAACAATACCGCCATCTGTGGAACAAAGCCAAGCACAGCTCCCAATCCGCCTATGATTCCGTCAACTACAAGCCCTGTGATAAGACTGCCTGCCCCTATATTTCCCAAGAAACCGCTGACTGCATCCTGTATACTGACTACAAACACATCGTTTGTCCAGTCTGTCATCCCTGTTCCGACCGTTGTGACGGACACATAATACACAACCCACATAACGAAAACAAAAATCGGAAGGCCTAAAAAACGATTTGTTACGATACGGTCTATCTTATCTGAGACAGTCAGTTTTTCTCTCCCTTTTTGAACGGTATCGGAAACAACTTTTTGTATGTACTGATACCTCTCGTCTGTAACAATACTTTCCATATCGTCATCATGCTTTTCTTCCATCGCTTTACGCATCTTCTCGATCGCTTTCAAAGACTCGCCTGACATTTTTAAATTTTCTAATACTTTCCTGTCATTTTCAAGAAGTTTTACTGCATACCAACGCTTCTTACGCTCGTCAATCCATGTTGGAAGCAGCTCTTCTACCGCTCGTATCGCCGCTTCTAACTCTTTTGAGAATATCGCTTTCGGTATGCTTTTTTCTCCGCTTTTGACAGTGCAGACCGTTTCTTCGATCAATTCTTTTAGTCCTGTCTTTTTCAAAGCCGACGTTTCGATCACCGGACAGTTGAGAAGTTCAGACAATCGCTTCTTGTCGATTTTCATTCCTCGCTTCCGGATCAAATCAGCCATATTTAGCGCAATCACAACCGGAACTCCCGTCTCGGTCAACTGGGTCGTCAAATACAGATTTCGCTCAATATTGGTCGCGTCTACAAGATTGATGATCACGTCCGGATCCTCGTTCAAAATATAATCCCTGCTCACAACTTCTTCAAGCGTATACGGGGAAAGAGAATAGACTCCCGGAAGATCCGTCACTTTGATCTTCTCCTCTTTTGATTCTTTTGTTCTTACTTTCCCTTCTTTTTTCTCTACCGTAACTCCCGGCCAGTTTCCGACATATTGATTTGCTCCCGTAAGCGCATTAAACATTGTCGTCTTTCCACAGTTCGGATTTCCGGCAAGTGCAGCCCTGATCTCCATTTTGTTCTACCTCCTACTATACAGTTTCTACAAGGACACATTTTGCATCCTCTTTTCTTACTGACAACTCATATCCTCGAACCGTAACTTCTACAGGATCGCCAAGCGGCGCAACCTTCCTTATATAAATCCTGCTTCCCTTCGTGATTCCCATGTCCATGATCCGACGCTTATAAGCCCCGTCCCCTTCAATTTTAATCACAGTTACTGTACTTCCCACTTTTGCGCTGCCTAATGTCCTCTCCATGCCATTCTCCTCCGCTTCCTATTTCACTCAAAATTTTTATAGCCTTTTCAGCTCTAGATCATAATATGCCTCGCCATTTCGGCATTTACCGCGATCCTGGAATTTTTAATACTCACGATCACGTTTCCGCCCATCTCGGATAATACAGTAACTTCCGTTCCTGCCACAAAACCAAGATTTCCGAGAAAACGCCTTGTCTCCTCGTTTCCATTTACGCGGTTTATCACACTTACCTTGCCTATTTCAGCCATCGTAAGCGGCATAAAAACACCTTCCTTCTATTTTAAAACTTTTTTGAAATTGATAATCTTTTTCATTTATCTTTAGTTAGTTTAACCTAACCTTTGTAAATTGTCAAGTATTTTCACAAAATAAAGCACAAAGCGTTTTTTCTACAGTGACGCTCTGTGCCTTTTCTATAGCGGATATTCTTTCTCTTGCGAGCTTTCGCACACATATGTTATACTTAATTTTAATGAATATTGATCTTTCATTCATAAATAAAATTTATTTGAGGTAACATTATGATTATAAATGAATCTGCTGAGAACTATTTAGAAACAATTCTTGTATTAAGCGGACAACTTCCTGTTGTCCGTTCTGTAGACATTGCCGCAGAACTTGACTTTAAAAAGCCAAGTGTCAGCGTCGCAATGAAGAAGCTGCGTGAAAGCGGACATATTACAGTTTCACCGGAAGGCTATATTACACTCACCCCCTCGGGAAAAGAAATAGCGGAGCGTATATACGAACGACATACCCTCCTTACTTCCTGGCTGGAATATCTCGGCGTCGATTCAAAAACCGCCGCTGATGACGCCTGCCGTATTGAACATGTCATCAGCGCGGAAAGCTTTGACGCAATAAAAAAACATATTAAGCGATAGCTTTTATTTTTAATTTCGGTAATATACTTTTATTTCTCAATATTGACCTGATCAAGAACTGCGCCTAATTCCTCTGCGGATTTACGCAGTTTTTTCATTTCTTCCTCGCTGAAATCAATCTCCAGCACCTGTTCCGCCCCGCCTCTTCCGACAATCGTCGGAATGCTTAAGCACAGTCCTTCTAATCCGTATTTTCCATCAAGCGATACCGAAATCGGAGCGACCGTATGACTGTTTCTTACGATTGCTTCTACGATTTTTTCCGCTGCCATTCCGATTCCGTAATAAGTCGCTCCCTTTCGCTCGATAATCTCATAGGCGCTGTCACGGACTCCTTTGTAAACCTCTTCCATATCCTGTGCGAAGTGTTCATATCCCCGCATCTTTGCAAAATCCTGTAATTTAATTCCGTAAATATTTGCACAGCTCCATGCTGCCAGTTCGCTGTCACCGTGTTCACCTACGATAAACGCATGTACATTTCTGCTATCTACATCCAACTTTTCACTGATTATATATTTCAATCTTGCCGTATCAAGCACTGTACCGGAACCGATCACTCTTTCCTTTGGAAAACCGGATTCTCTAAGCGCTACTTCCGTTAAGATATCTACCGGATTCGACACGATGAGCAAAATTCCTTCACAGTTTACGCGTTTGATCTCTTTTATGATTGACCGCATAATCGCTGCATTTTTCTGCACAAGATCCAGTCTCGTCTCTCCCGGTTTCTGGTTTGCCCCTGCCGTAATAATAACGACCGACGCATCTGCAATATCCTCATATTCACCCGCATAAATATCCATTGCATGTGTAAACGGCAGTCCGTGGCTGATATCCATCGCCTCTCCTTCTGCCTTCGCCTTGTTTGCATCAAGGAGTACCATTTCCGAAAATAATCCTTTCTGCATCAATGTATAGGCAATCGTAGAGCCGACAAACCCACATCCGATTACTGCTGCTTTTTGTATATTTACCATATCTCAATACCTCCTGTTTTCCATGAACTTTAATGAACTCATACCGCCACTTTATATTCAGGATCTCATAATAAGCGTTTTTTTCTAATATTACTTGATCATATTTCATCCTTTTTTAATTCCTAGTATTTTAGTGGGGTTTAACTTTATCTTCATTATATAGTAGTTCCCTGAAAAATCAATCCCTTATCAGGTATTTTTTTCCATACAATCAAATATTTTTCAGTAATTCTTTTTTATCAGTCTTCTAAAGAATGCTTTTTTGTAATCGTTACTTTTTCATCATAACAGATAAAAACGTCTTCTATCTCGCTTTTTTTCAGCTTCGGTGTGATCAAACTGATAAAAGGCACAATCAAAAGTCCTGCGATCATTGCCATTGCGCCTGCATTGATCGGAGATTTTATAAATCCAAAAAACATATTCGCAACAGTCAGTCCGACTCCTGTTATAAACCCTGCCCATACACCCGCACGGGTAACGCCTTTCCAATACAAACCATACAAAAACGGAGCTAAAAACGCCCCGGCTAACGCGCCCCATGAAATGCCCATAAGCTGTGCGATAAAGGTCGGCGGATCAAGCGCGATCACAACTGAGACAACAATAAAAAACACGATTAAAACCTGCATTGTCACAATCTGCTTTTTCTCGCTCATTTTTTTCATAATATTATCTTTCAAAAGATCGAGCGTCAGTGTAGAACTGGATGTCAGCACAAGGGAGGAAAGAGTTGACATTGACGCAGAAAGCACAAGCACAACAACAACCCCTATAAGCAGATCCGGAAGCATGGAAAGCATATGCGGTATAATACTGTCATAAACGACCGCTCCGCCCGCTTTATCGTAAATCTCGGGACTGTCGAACAGTCTTCCGAATCCTCCGAGAAAATAACATCCACCTGAGATAATAATTGCAAATATAGTTGAAATAATAGTTCCCGTACTGATCGATTTTTCATCTTTGATCGCATAAAATTTCCCGATCATCTGCGGAAGTCCCCATGTTCCAAGCGAAGTAAGAAGAACAACGCCCAGAAGATTGACAGGATCCGGACCAAAAAAAGATGTAAACGCTCCCGGCTGTCCTTGTGTCAGGGGAACATCACTTGGTATCTTCGCCATTTCTGCTATTGCATTCATGAATCCGCCCTGTCCATTCAGAACCGCCGCGATCACAGCCACAATTCCGATCAGCATAATGATTCCTTGTATGAAATCATTGATTGCCGTAGCCATATATCCGCCCAGGATAACATAGAGCGCCGTAAACGCTGCCATTGTCACGACACACCACGTATACGGAATATTAAAAGCCATCGCAAACAAACGTGACAAACCGTTATACACCGAAGCCGTGTACGGGATCAGAAAAACGAACACGATCACAGATGCCGTAATCTTAAGTGATTTGCTCTTGTACCGTTCTCCGAAAAAATCCGGCATCGTCCTTGATCCAAGATGCTGTGTCATCACTTTTGTACGCCTTCCGAGAACTACCCATGCCAGAAGGCTTCCGATTAATGCATTTCCGATGCCGATCCATGTACTGGCAATTCCGTATTTCCATCCAAACTGTCCGGCATATCCGACAAATACAACTGCCGAAAAATACGATGTTCCATATGCAAATGCCGTCAGCCACGGTCCTACCGATCTTCCTCCCAGAACAAAACCGTCTACACTTGTAACATGTCTTCTCGAATAAATTCCCACTGCCGCCATCACTGCGAAAAAAATAATAAGCAGTATAATTTTAATTCCCATCTTTTTTCCCTCTCTCTGCCGTTTTATCCTTTAGACCACTTTAAAGCGTAACACTTTAAAGCATTAAAGTATCTTTTTATAGAATAACACGGGTCTAAGACCCGTGTCAACTGTTACTTTTTTCTATTATGCCCGTTTATCTTCCCGTTTTATCTTGTCAGTACATCTCCTGTCACTTCATCTCCTCGACCCGGTTTTGCACCTTCTTATCAAAGTTTTCTATTTGTCTGCTGTATGACTCGTTCATATATTTTGAATGAAGCATAAAGTCCGCAGTCGCAAGATTATTTGCAATCGGAATATCGTATACGACAGCAATACGCAGCAGCGCTTTTACATCCGGATCGTGGGGTTGTGCTTCCAATGGATCCCACAAAAAGATCATAAAATCAATCTGCCCTTCTACGATCTTCGCTCCAATCTGCTGATCTCCGCCAAGCGGACCGCTACAGTATCCTTTTACCGGAAGCCCTGTTCGCTCAGCGATAAGACGCGCCGTTGTTCCTGTTCCGCATAAAAAATGCCCTTTCAGTATCTCTTTGTTTTTTTCACACCAGTCTACAAGTTCTCTTTTCTTACCGTCATGCGCCACAAGGGCGATATGTTTTACTTTTTCAATTTCCATCGTTACATATTTATCATCTAACATCCGATCTCCTCCTTTTATCTTAAAAATAGTTTTTCATAAAATTTTTCTTACCGTCTGTTTTTATACAAACTGTTCCATCGTATCAAATCTAAGTAATGCGATCGCGCCCATCGCAACCGTGATCATCAATCCATAGATCAATACGATCGGAAAGATCAACGTTTGACTGATCAACACTGCCGCCAACACTCCGACACCGGCTCCGACTCCTAAAAGCGCCATCTGGATAAACATTCTAAGCAGACTTTGCCCTGTTTTTCCGAATACTTCCCCGAGAAGGCTCTGAACGATCACCATTGTATACAGGCGGTCTGCCTGCAAAACGGTGTAGATCAAAATACAGTAAATGATCTCTATTACCGGAACATGCCAAAAAATCCCAATAGGAATGCAGATGATACATCCGTCCGCAAATGCCTTTACATGTTCCATAAGAGTCGCATACCACATTTTTTTCAGCGGACTGTCAGGAATAAGAAAAATATACGGATTTTTCAACTCGCTTTCCCATTTTCCTGTGTAACCGCTCATAATAAGCGCCACATACGCGACAACTCCCAACAAAATAAAGCCCGCCATACTGCTGTCTGACACCGATTTTTGGAGAGAATACGCGAAAATAAACGCAACGACTGCCGAAAGAACTGTCATTTTCGTGAAAATAAAATATTTTTCTTTCTTATATTCCAGAAATTGCCTGTAAAAAATCGCTCTTGCTCCTTTTGCTGTAATCTTACTCTCTACACGGCGAAACCTTCGCTTTTTCGTCCCGGTATTTGTCACAAATTCTCCGCTTTTCTGCCTCTTTTTCAGTTCTGCATAATCGTCTGCGAATTTCGCCGCCTCTTCATAATATCCGCCGTCACATTTCATTCTGAACGCCGCCGCAACAATGAACACCGTAAACACCGAATAGATCACAGTACAAATTACATTCAGAGTTGTCGGACCGAGTAAAACCAACCTGTATACCGCAATCTGCCATCCGACTACCGGAATCATCTGAAGGACCGGCCAGTTGATAAACGAAAGAGCGCTTTCTACTGACAGACCTTTTTCTTTAAAATAAAGTACGATCATCAACGTAAATGCAATCAAAAACACTTTCATTCCGAAGCAGATCCCTTTTATCAATTTTTGCGGAAGCTTATCATTCGTATATAAAATGATCATAACAGATTGTTCTACCGCACACTCTACGCCGCATCCTATCAGAAAGAAGAAAAGCATCTTCCACCATTCCACATGAAAAACCGTCAAGCCTCCGATCGCCAACACGATCCATATGAAAAATGACATCAGATAATTCATCCACGCTCCCTGTATCAAAACAAGTTTGGGGCTGATCGGAGCGGGAAATACGAACTGAGAATGAGCCGGCCGAAACAAGATTCCTTTTCGAGAAGCATAGGACATAAAGTTTCCTACTGTAATGTAGATCGTCCACACCGTCACAAGAATGACAAGTCCTTGAACAGAATCGATCCGAACTGTAACCGCAAGTGTTCCAAGCATCACGATAAGAAAGATTCCATAGGCGGCCCCAAAGATCAACGCAAGAAGCGTCGTCGGTTTTCTGACTGCCTTTTTCAGGTTATTTGCCGCTGTTCTCTTTATCAAATATATTAACGCTTTCATGCTTTCTCACCGCCTGTCATCTCAAAGAACAGTTCATCCAGCTCTTTTCCCTGCGCGTCTGCTTTTGTGTAAGAACCGGCAATATGCCCTTGTTCCATGACGATCATCACATCCCACAAGTTCTCTACCATCTCAAGCATATGCGTACTGATAAGAACTGTCGCTCCGTTATCACGCAGTTTTAACACGACATCTTTCAGCATCTTGATCGCCGCCGGATCAAGTCCGACCATCGGTTCGTCAAGAAGGATGACTTCCGGCTTTACCGCAAGGGCACAGCATATGCTCACTTTCTGCATCATTCCTTTTGATAATTCATTGCCAAGCTTATCCTGCTTGTCATCCATCTCAAACGCTTTAAGTATCTTTTCGATCTCCTCGTCTGTAATTTCACTGTCATATGCCATTCTCACATATTCGATATGCTCCCTTACCGTCAGCGCATCGAACATATTCGGAATCTCCGGAACATAAGCAAACTTCCTTTTCGCAGGAATCTGCCGGGCAGGAATCCCTTTAATACGAATTTCACCCTGATACCGCAATAAACCGGCAATGCTTTTGATGATCGTTGATTTTCCCGATCCGTTCGGCCCTAAAAGAACCCCTACCTGACCGTTAGGGACGGTAAACGTCACTTGATCTACCGCCAGATTCTTTCCATAATATTTTGTCAATTCTTTGATCTCCAGCATAGTCCTCTCTACCCTTTCTGTCCGCGTCCTGTATAGTTTGCTTTTACTCGTAATACTTGATAAGTGCCTGTGTTCCGAGATCTCCGTTGCCGTCTGCTTCAAGCTCTTCATAAATGGCAAGAACCTGGCTTAAAACTTCGAGATTTAAACCGCTTCTGTTTGCTTCGATGAGCGCCAGCTTCATATCTTTAATAAAATGCTTCATAAAAAATCCCGGCGCATAATCTTTTTCTATGATCTTTGGTCCGAACAGATCAAACTGTCTGCTTCCGGCTGCCCCTGTCGCTACGGATTTCGAGAACACATTCAGGTCAAGTCCCTTTTCTTTTGCATATGTCAGCGCTTCGCATACACCGGAAAGAGCTCCCGCGATCATGATCTGGTTTGCAAGTTTGCAATGCTGTCCGCATCCTGCCGAACCTTCGTAATTAATATTCGTTCCCATTGCTTCAAACAGTTCATGACAGTTCGTATAATCGCTCTTATCGCCTCCGACAAGAATAGAAAGAGTTCCTTCTCTTGCCCCCGTATCTCCGCCTGTGACCGGCGCATCAAGCACATGAAATCCCCGTTTTGTTCCTTCTTCATACAGCTTTTCGGCAATCTGCGGACTCGTGGTCGTCATATCGATCAAATATGCACCTTTTTTCGCACTGTCCAAAATATTTCCGCTGTCGAAATATACTTCTTCTACATCCTGCGGAAATCCTACGATCGTAATCACTGCCTCGCAGTCTTTTACGCACTCGGAAATCGTTTCATGAAAGATCGCTCCTTCCCCGATCACGTCCTCGACTTTTGCTTTTGTCCGGGCATAAATATGAAGTTCATACCCTGCTTTCATAAGATTACGCACCATGGATTTTCCCATGATCCCCACACCGATAAATCCGATCTTCTTCATCTCTTTTTTCCTTTCCCCCTTATATGCCGCTATTTTTACGACACTTCTGTTTTTATCCACATCGGTTTGTCTGTCTTGCCTGTATTAATATTTTTCTACGACTTCGCTTTTGTTTTTATAAATACTGTTTGCCGGAACAAATCCTCTTACAGAAGACAGTGGGTAAATATTGCTGTGACTTCCTACAACCGTTCCGGGGTTCAGGACGCTTCCGCATCCTACTTCTACTTCATCTCCGAGCATTGCTCCGAACTTCTTCATGCCGGTTTCTATATTTCCTTCCGATGTTTTTACAACAACAAGCTTTTTATCCGACTTCACATTCGATGTGATAGAACCTGCTCCCATATGAGATTTATATCCGAGAACAGAATCGCCGACATAATTATAATGCGGTACCTGTACTTTATTGAAAAGCACGACATTTTTAAGCTCTGTCGAATTTCCTACGACTGCTCCTTCTCCCACGATCGCGTTTCCTCTTATAAACGCACAATGACGCACTTCCGCTTCTTTCCCGATGATCGCCGGACCATTAATACATGCGGTAGGCGCAACTTTAGCTGACTTTGCGATCCAGACATCTTCTCCTCTTTTTTCATATTCATCACTGCTTAACGTATTCCCGAGTTCTTTGATAAATGAACCGATATTCGGAAGGACTTCCCACGGATATGTCACTTTGTCAAAAAGATCTTTTGCGATTGTCTCCTCTAATGTATAAAGTTCCTTTACTGTCAATGCATTCATATATTTATCTCCTTTTCCGCCGTTTACCGGCTCTTTTTATAATAACCTGCCGCTTTATCATAACAGGCTCTTAACTGATACTGATTATTGAGTCCTTTTACTCCCACCGTCCTGTTCGTTATAAAACGATCCAGCTTCATCATATATTCATCGGGAGTAATGCTTCCCTCCGCCACATACGTAAGACCTTTTTCCCAGCTTGCCGTAAGTTCCGGATTTAAAAGTGATTTGATCGAATGATCCACTACGTCAAATACCATCTCTCCTTGCAAAGTCGGTGTTATGATCTGTGTTTTTTTATTCAGGGCAAGGTATTTAATATGAATCAGTTTCTTTAATATTTCCGCCCTGGTCGCGCTCGTTCCGATACCGCTTCCTTTTATCTGAGCGCGAAGATCTTCATCCTCGATCAACTGCCCCGCATTTTCCATAGCAAGGATGATCGATCCTGAATTATACCGTTTCGGAGGCGACGTCTCCCCTTCTTTTATATCTAATGCTCCAACCGGAAGAACGCTTCCTTTTTTCAGCGTTTTAATCACTTCAAACAGCGCCGTATCAAGGTCCTGATCTGCCGTCTGTTCTGCATCTTCCTCTTTTTCATTTGCATCGGTTCTGCTTTTGCCTTTGTTTACACTTCGTTTTCCCTGCGGAACGCCTGCCACTTTCAAATATCCTTCCTCAGCTAGCACTTTAAAATTGGAAAAGAAACTCTCTTCCTTTATCTTCGATATGATCGCCACTTTTTGATACACTGCCGGCGGATAAAAAATACTTAAAAACCTTCTCACAATCAGATCATATACTTTATGAGACGTTGCCGAAAGCGAATTCAGCGCTCCTAAACCTTGTCCTGTCGGAATGATAGCGTAATGATCTGTAATCTGCTTATCGTTTACATATCTTGTCTTCGCCAGATTTTTATGACTTCCAAAAGAAAGGATATCCTGCAAATACGGCTGTGCCGGAGGATATTTTGACAGCCCGTTCAAGTTTCTGCTGATCTCTTTTGCAACTGCCGTCGACAAAACCCTGGCGTCTGTCCTCGGGTATGTAACAAGTTTTTTTTCATATAATTCCTGCACGACCCGAAGCGCTTCATCCGGACTGATCTTAAACCGCTTCGAACAGTCGTTTTGAAGTTCGGCCAGATTATAAAGAAGGGGAGGATTTTTCTTCTCCTTTTTCTTCTCCACAGACTCAACGATACACTGTATCGGCTTTTCTTCCAACAAATAGGCGATCAGCTCTTTTGCTTTTTCTTCTGTCTTAAATCCATTTTCTTTATACAGATCAAACGATTCAAAATACCGCGAGCCTTTCACTGCCCGCCATTCTCCTTCAAAACTGTGACCTGACGCATCGATCGTGCTGATCACACGGTAAAAAGGAGTTTTTACAAACTCCCGTATCTCCCTTTCACGCCTGACAACCATTCCGAGAACGCATGTCATTACACGTCCTACCGAAATCACCGAGTATTTCGTATTCAGATAATTAGAAATACTGTTTCCGTATTTCAGCGTAAGCAAACGTGAAAAGTTGATTCCCATCAGATAGTCTTCTTTCGCGCGAAGATAGGCGGAAGCGCTTAGATTGTCATACTCTGACAGATCTTTTGCTTCCCGTATGCCTCTTAAGATTTCCTCTTCTGTCTGTGAGTCGATCCACACGCGAAGTCTTTTTTTCCCCGACACCTGCGCCTTTTGTTCTACAAGCCGGTAAATGTACTCTCCCTCCCGTCCGGAGTCGGTGCACACATAAATTGTGTCAACGTCTTCTCTGTTTAAAAGAGAACTGACAATCTGAAACTGCTTCGCCACTGACGGGATCACTTCATATTTAAACTCCGAAGGAATAAACGGAAGTGTCTGAAGACTCCATTTTTTCAATGCCGGGTCATACTCTTCCGGATAGCTCATCGTAACCAGATGTCCGACGCACCATGTGATCACTGCTTCGTCGGATTCTAAATATCCGTCCGCTCTTCTTGTCTTTAATTTTAATGCCTTTGCGAACTCCTGCGCTACGCTGGGTTTCTCGGCGATATAGAGTTGTTTTTTCATATAATGTATTTAGTTTCCTTTCCTGCTCCGAAAGTATTTCTCACCTTTTTTCAACACGATCTATTCCTTTTTCCAAATGCGCTGAATACTTTCTGAAAGATTGATTTTTTTTCCTTTTTTGCTTTCGGAAGCGTCTTCGGAGGGCGTGCATTCAACGCAGCTTTCATAAATGCAGCCTGCGCGTTGACCGCTTCTCCTTTTCTTTCTTTTTTCTTATATGTACCGTCACTTGTCATAATACGCGCTTTTACATTGTCTGCAAGCATCACTTTCAGATCATGGATCAGGCGTCTCTTAATTGCATCGTCATAAATCGGACATGCAACCTCCACACGTTTCTCTGTATTTCTCGTCATCATATCTGCCGATCCGATATAAACTTTCGCCGTTTCTCCTGTTCCGAACACAAACACTCTCGGATGTTCCAGATACCTTCCTACAATGCTCGTAACCCGCAGATTTTCCGTATTTTCTTTCACTCCCGGCAATATACAGCAGATTCCGCGTACGATCAGATCCACTTTTACCCCTGCTGCAGACGCTTCCTGTACTTTTCGGATAAAATCCATATCCGTTACAGAATTCATTTTCATAATAATACGTCCATCCGCGCCTTTTTGAATTTCCTCATCCATATGTCTTAAAACTTTCCGTTTCAGACTAAACGGTGAAACGATCAGATGATGATACTCTCCGTCCAGATTGCCGATTGACATATTTTTAAAGAATACGGCCGCATCCTCGCCGATTCCCTGATGTGATGTCATAAGCGAATAATCTGTATACATTTTTGCCGTCTTTTCATTATAGTTTCCCGTTCCTACCTGGGTAATATAACGGATCTCATTTCGATTCCTGTATGTGATAAGACACAGTTTTGAATGAACCTTGTAACCGTCGAATCCATACAGCACACGACATCCCGCTTCCTCCAGACGCTCTGACCAGTCAATATTATTCTGCTCGTCAAAACGCGCCCTAAGTTCGATCAATACAGTTACTTCTTTTCCGTTCTCGGCTGCCGCACAAAGGTATTCTACAAGGCGGGCCTTTTTCGCCAGACGGTAGATCGTGATCTTGATCGTCATAACATCGGGATGAAACGCAGCTTCTTTAATAAGCTGCAAAAACGGATCCATACTCTCATATGGATAAGACAACAAAACATCTTTGCGTTTCACCTGCTCCATCACGCTGATCCCTTCGGCAAGCGCAGCGGCAGGCTGAGGTGTAAACGGCTCGTCGATCAGCGCTTTTCTCATAGATTCGGGAATCTTATCTGCGATTGCGAAAATAAACCCAAGCTTCATCGGCATTTTCGTCCTGAAAATACATTCCGGCGTAATCTTAAACCGGTCGCAGAAATATTTTTCCATCTCTTTTCCGAGCGGAGCGGCTGTCTCAAGTCTTACAACTGCCATTTTACGTCTTTTATGAAGTGTTTCTTTCATAATATAACGGAAATCTTCATTATCTGCCAACGCTTCATCATCCGGTGCGATATCCGCATTCCGCGTTACGCAAATATAGTTTTTGTCAGATACCTGATACTGTTCAAAAACAAGTTCCAGATATTCCATGATCACTTTTTCCATTCGGATGTAGCGCACATCATGCCCCGGAAGATAGAGAACGTCCGAAATGTACTGTGGCACAGGCACAATGCCGAGCATGACATTATTTTCCATTTTCAGCGTCGCCACGACGTAAATATCTTTATTAAGCAGATGAGGGAACGGATGGTTCGCATCTACGATCTGAGGCGATAAAACCGGAAGCACCTGTTCTTTGAAATATTTTTTCACATACTTCTTTTCCTGCTGCTCCAATTCTTTAAAATCTAACCCACATACGCCATACGGCTGAAGCTGCTTTTTTATTTCCGCATATGTCTTATCTCTCTCCTTATAAAGAGGAGCTACCGCTTTATAAATCTCCTCCAACTGCTGCTTCGGAGTCATTCCCGAACGGATATCCTGTTTTTTACTGTCAGCTACTGCCATATCGTAAAGGCTGCCGACACGAATCATAAAGAATTCATCAAGATTACTTGTAAAAATTGCGACAAATTTCATCCTCTCCATAAGAGGAACACTTTCGTCCTGCGCCTCTTCCAACACACGCTGATTAAAACGAAGCCATGATAATTCTCGATTTTGCGTATACTCTAAAGTCTCTGTTTTTCCCATCATACCCTCTCCTTTTTGATTTTCCGACATTTCTCATCTTGTAAACTATCGTTTCATTTATCGTGAAAAAGATTTCTGCTTTTATTTTTCCAAATATTCCATAAGATCATCAAACTTTCGTTCTGTGTACTTATATCCGTGTTCATAAAATGCATGCAGCGTTTCTTTATTTCTCTCAAGTCTTGAAACAGGCTTTACCTGCGGTCTGAGAATAAATATCTCACCTCGTTTTTCAAGCTGATCTAAATAATTCATCGTTTTATTATACTCAAAACTTCTTCTGAAGATCGTCCTGATCAAATTCGGATATGATTTATACGCTCTTTTATATACTCTCTGCATCGTCGGAGAAAGAACCGACTTCCTGTAACCTTGATTTTTCGTAAGAATCACGACGATCTTTTCATTTTCCATCTGCTGTGCCCGTCTGATCGGAACAGAGTCCGCCAGTCCTCCGTCAAGGTACGGAACATTGTCGATATTAACGATCGGAGTAAGCAAAGGCATACTTGACGACGCTCTGCAAAGTTTCATCAGACGGTCGTTATCACTATCCTCTGTCATATACTCCGCTTTTCCCGTCAGACAGTTTGTCGTAACAATCTGACAGTTGATCTCCGAGTTAAAATATGTCTCGAAATCAAACGGAAGCAGTTCTTTCGGATATTTATCAAAGATCAGATCCATATTCATCAGACTTTTCTCTTTGACGAAGTCTCTGATCCCATAGTAATATTTTCCTTCTTTGTCAGTCGGTATCATACAGTCTCTCGTTCTTCCCGGCTGCCGCGAAACATAGTCCACCGCATTGCACGAGCCCGCCGAAACGCCGATCACATCCGAAAAATACAGATCTCTCTCCATCAGATAATCAAGCGCTCCCGAAGTAAATATTCCTCTTGTCGCTCCGCCTTCAAGAACAAGTGTTGCCTTCTTTATTGTCATATGGATAACCTCTTTTCTGCTACAATCTACTTCCCTCTTTTAACTTCTACATTATATAACTTTTTTCCTTATTGTGAAACCAGAAGTTGATTTTTAAACAAATCTTTTCAAATTCTTTTCAAAATCTTTACTTTTTGTTGTAGGTCATATCCAGAAGCTTCTCCTGCCTTATCCGACAATAATTCAGGTTTTTTCATAAATAAATTACCGGCCTTCCTTTGCTTTATTTTTTACTCAACAGCGCTTTCACTTCCTCTACAGTCAATACTTTCCCATAGGATATAACTTCGCCGTTAAACACTAATGCAGGTGTCGTCATTACTCCGTAACCGGCGATTTCCGCAAAATCTGTAACATGTTCAATCTCATAATCTAATCGAAGTTCAGATACTGCCGCTCTGGTTGCTTTTTCTAATTCCATACATTTTACGCAGCCCGAACCCAATATTTTGATCCCTTGCTCTTGTTTCTTATTTTCTGTATTTTGCATTGTTTCTGACGTGCAATTTTCACCACAACAGCATGATTTTGTTTCTTTTTTCTTTCCAAATAATTTCATTTCTTATTCGCTCCTTTTAAATAAATATCGCACTAAAAATATTAAAGAGATAACCTACAATGATAATACCCGACGTACAAATGGCAATAAATAAAGTCAATAATTTAGGCTTTACTGCCTTTTTCAACATGATTAAAGACGGCAGGCTTAATGTCGTTACTGCCATCATAAATGATAAGATCGTACCTAATTGTGCTCCCTTTGCAAGTAATGCCTCTGCAACCGGAATTGTTCCGAAAATATCAGCGTACATAGGGATACCGACAAGCGTAGCTAAAACAACACCGAACGGGTTATTACTTCCTAAAATACTTTCAATCCATGTTTCAGGTATCCAATTATGAATAATTGCTCCAATCCCCACACCGATCAAAATGTATGGAAATACTTTTTTGAATGTTCCCATCACTTGTTCTTTCGCATATTGAACTCTGTCCTTTTTGGTTAAGGCAGGGGAACTAATATCAACCCTACTTGCATTTTTGACGAAATCTTCTACATATTTTTCCATATGTAAGTTTTCAATGAAGGTGCCGCCGATGACAGCAATGATCAAACCTACAATCACATAAGCAAAGGCAACTTTAGCACCGAAAATACTCATTAACAATACAAGACTTCCCAAATCAACCATAGGGGAAGAAATCAAAAAGGAAAATGTTACGCCCAGTGGCAATCCCGCACTTGTAAAACCTATAAATAGCGGAATAGACGAACAGGAACAAAATGGTGTAACTGTTCCTAACAATGCGGATATAATATTTGCTCCTATGCCATGAAAGCGCCCCAAAATTTTCTTACTTCGTTCTGGCGGAAAGTAACTTTGAATATACGAAATAAAGAAAATCAGTAAACATAACAAAATTGTGATTTTAATTACGTCATACAAAAAGAATTGAATACTTCCGCCTAATCGACTGTCAATGTCTAGCCCTAGTTGTGATAGACCCTTACCGATTAAACCATTTAACCACTTCATACCTAATATTTGGTCTTGGAAAAACGACCATATTGAATTGACTACTTCCAAAAAAGTCCCTCCTTCATACAACATATCAAATATTTTTGATGTGATAAAGTTTTATAAAAGCCACCTTTCGATGACTTTTATTTGCAGCAATTTGATTGATTTTCAGTATTTGGCGTTGTTAATTCTAGCAATCGTTTTGACGCGTATTCACTTCCGCTTTTACTTAGGCTGTAATGTGTCCATTTTCCCTCTTGTCTTGCATGAACAATGCCGGAATCGCAAAGTATTTTCATGTGATAAGATAAAGCTGACTGTCCGATGTTCATGTTTTCAATCAGAACACACGCACATTTTTCGCCACTCTTCAAGTAATCTAAAATAGTAAGCCTTTTTGTATCACAAAGAGCCTTAAAGATTTTTGCGTCTTTTGAAAAATCAGTCATCGCCGTCATTCCTCACATCAATTATTTTTGATATATACATCATAAGTCTTGTAAAGTGGTTTGTCAACATGTCACATCAAAATATTTTGATGTGTTTTTTCTTCCTCTTGTCTGCCAAAGACAAAAAAAGAAAAAGATAAAATAAACCGAGAGTCAACTGCATTCTGACTCTCGGCTTCATTTTTCAAACGGAGACGGAGGGATTCGAACCCTCGTGCCCCGGAGGGCAAACGCATTTCGAGTGCGCCCCGTTATGACCACTTCGATACGTCTCCATGAAGAGCTGTGCATGATTTCCATACACAGCTTTTACATTATAACAGAATTATTTCCAAAAAGAAAGAGGATATTTCAAATTTAATCAACCTTTAATCATCTTCCTCAGTCGAAACAGTATATGTCTGTCTCTTTCTTGCCATCTCGTCACTTTCAAGATACTCGTCATATGTCGTAATCTTGTCGATCAGTTGCCCACCCGGAACGATTTCCATAATACGGTTTGCAGTCGTCTGTACGATCTGATGATCCCGAGACGTAAAAAGTAAAACTCCCGGGAATTTGATCAGTCCATTATTAAGAGCTGTGATCGATTCCATGTCAAGATGGTTTGTCGGCTCATCAAGAAGAAGAACGTTTGCTCCTGAAATCATCATCTTAGAAAGAAGGCAGCGTACTTTTTCTCCTCCTGAAAGAACTTTCAGCTTCTTCACACCGTCCTCGCCTGAGAAGAGCATTCTTCCGAGGAATCCGCGAACATATGTGACATCCTTTTCTTCGGAATACTGTGTCAGCCATTCTGTGATATTATAATCACTGTCAAATTCTCCGCCGAAATCTTTCGGGAAATATGCCTGAGAAGTTGTCACTCCCCATTTATAAGTTCCTTCGTCCGGTTCCATCTCTCCGATCAGGATCTTAAAAAGAACTGTCTTTGCGACTTCATTACTTCCGACAAAAGCGACTTTATCATCGTGACCGAGAGTAAAGCTGATATTGTCAAGCACTTTCACGCCGTCGATCGTTTTAGAAAGACCTTCTACCGTAAGCACTTCGTTTCCGATCTCACGATTCGGACGAAAATCAATATACGGGTATTTTCTGCTGGACGGTTTGATCTCGTCAAGCTGGATTTTCTCAAGGGCGCGCTTTCTCGATGTCGCCTGCTTTGATTTTGAAGCATTTGCGCTGAATCGGGAAATAAAGTCCTGAAGTTCTTTGATCTTCTCTTCTTTTTTCTTATTTGCTTCTTTCATCTGACGGATAAGAAGCTGACTTGATTCATACCAGAAATCATAATTTCCCGCATAAAGCTGTATTTTTCCATAATCAATATCTGCGATCTGCGTACATACTTTATTTAAGAAATAACGGTCATGAGACACAACGATCACCGTATTTTCAAAATTAATCAAAAACTCCTCAAGCCACGCAATCGCATCCAGATCAAGGTGGTTTGTCGGCTCGTCAAGAAGCAAAATATCCGGATTACCGAACAGCGCCTGTGCGAGAAGCACTTTCACCTTCTGCGGACCTGTCATATCTTTCATCATTTTATAATGAAGATCTGTCTCGATTCCAAGACCATTCAAAAGAGACGCCGCGTCTGATTCAGCTTCCCATCCGTTCATCGTAGCAAATTCACCTTCAAGTTCACTTGCCTTTATTCCGTCTTCATCCGTGAAATCTTCTTTTGCATAAATCGCTTCTTTTTCTTTCATAATCTCATACAGTCGGGCATTCCCCATGATCACCGTATCAAGAACCGGATATTCATCATATTTAAAATGATCCTGCTGTAAGAAAGAAAGACGCTCTCCCGGAGTGATCGCCACTTCACCGTTCGTCGGCTCAAGCTGACCTGATAAAATCTTCAAAAACGTAGATTTTCCGGCTCCGTTAGCGCCGATCAGACCATAACAGTTTCCCTCTGTGAACTTGATATTTACTTCTTCAAAAAGCGCTTTTTTTCCCACGCGCAGAGTTACATTATTTGCACTGATCATTACAATATCTCCTTTTTTGAAACTTCGTTTTACGGGATATGTGATGCTTAATACGCACCAACGCCTATATTAACATATAATCCATGAAAAAGGCAAGGACTTATAGGAAACATGTACGTTTCCCCAATCCCTGCCTTCTGTTTCCGAAAGCTCCTATAATTTTAAGCTGTTCTCTCAATGCCTGCTGTTCATATCGCTGTATACTTCACAAAACCTGGCGGCAACGGAAACCGGTTCGTTTCCCGCATAAAGATGAGAAGCATCTCCCAGCTTCAACCCCCGAAAACAAGCGATTCCCTTCTCTCGTTCTTCTGTCACTATTTCCGTCACCGATGTCGGAGCAAACGCAAAATACTGCCATGCCGAAAAAGGCGACATATTCCACAGATGCGACAACAACGCGCACGTAATCCCAAAATGGCAAAAAAACGTCACGGTCTCCGTGCATTCTCTCTCCACTCTATAACTGCTGCCTTCACGAACATATCCATGCTCTGCAAGAAATCTGTCAAACTCAAGAGTTACCCTGTCATATACTTCCACCGCATCTGAATTTTGGCATAGATCGGATTTTCTCCACGCATCCCTGTCCATACATTCTCCATGTTCCATCCAATACGACGGAACGATATCCCACACGATTCTCGGCACATACCGACCATTTTCTTTCTCCGCGGTAGGATAAGCCTTTTGAAGATGTACCGCCTGATTCAGATCGATCCTTGCCGGAAATTCTCTCAGCCATTCTACAGTCTGTGCGGTCTTTCCCACTTTATCCAGACAGTACTGCGCCGTGTCTTTCGCTCTTCCAAGGGGAGAAACATAACAGCTTCCGAGATTCAAGTCAGCCGCCCGTTCGGCAAGCAGTTTTGCCTCACGATGTCCTTTTTTCGTCAGCGTATCATTTATGTAATCCGGATCTCCATGTCTGATAAATAAAATCCTCACTGTCTATCTCCTGCCTTTCTTTTATGCAAAGCGTCCGTTTTAACCATCGTTTTGCAAGTCCGGTCCACATCCCCACTTCGTCTAATGCGCCATATATATGCGCCTGCTCTTCCTCTGTCCATTTATCAGGACGTTCTTTTAGTTTTTGTTCAAACCATTCTTCTGTGGCGACAGACATCCCATGTGCCCCTTCCGCAAATACATGATGCGCATAAGGTACGCCCGCCTTCCTGCATGCTTCGGCAAACAAATACCCGTTTTCCGCCGAAACGGTCTTATCTTCAAGAGTATGCCACAAAAAACACGGCGGCATCTCTTCTGTCACATGTTTTTCGACCGACAGATATTCCCGCTCTTCTTCATCAGAATCTTCTCCGAGCAAAGCTAAAAACGAATCTTCGTTTCTATACTTTCCCGAAGTGATTACCGGATAACCGAGTATCATCGCATCCGGTCTGCATGAAACTTCTTTAAGAAGAGAATTTTCTTCTTTTATATCCTGAAAATGAACTCCGAGACTTCCGCATAAGTGCCCGCCTGCCGAAAATCCGCATACAGCCACTTTCTCCGGATCGATCCGGCACTGTTTCGCATAATAACGTACGAGCCGCACCGTTCTGGCCAGATCTCTAAGCGGCTGAAGGTGCAAAGGCTCGCCTTCCGATGTCGGATTCACACTGTATGTAAGTACAAGCGCATTGTATCCGGCCCTATAAAATGTTCGTGCGACGATATCGCCTTCCGATGATGACACCTGACGATAGGCTCCGCCCGGCACAACGATCATTGCCGGACGGATCTGCCCGTCTTCATGCATATAACTTATCACATAAGGAATATCTCTTTCTTCACTTTCATACGAATATTCCTCTCTTTTCCAAATTGCCGTTCTCTTACCTATCATTTTTCCACCTCTTTTATACCGATCGGCAAAAACATTTTCAACAATATACCTTGCCGGCGCAAGGATGATTCTTATAACTTGACATCTGCCAAATACGGATTCTCCGCTTCGTAAAACTTCTCATTTTCAACTGCCTCTGCCAGCTTCATATCAATCGGCATACGGCCAAGCACCGGAACGTTCATCTCCCGAGCTGCTTCCTCTACATGACTTTCTCCGAACACTTTAATCTCTTTTCCACAGTCAGGGCATTTTACATAACTGTAGTTTTCTATGATCCCAAGTACCGGAATATTCATCTGTTCCGCCATATTCGCCGCTTTTTTCACGATCATCTGTACAAGATCCTGTGGAGATGTCACGATCACCACACCGTCTACCGGAAGCGACTGAAATACTGTCAAAGGAACGTCTCCTGTTCCCGGCGGCATATCTACAAACAGATAATCAATATCGCCCCACATAACATCTGTCCAAAACTGCTTCACAACTCCCGCAATAATCGGACCTCTCCAAATAACGGGCGCGGATTCGTCTTCCAGGAGAAGATTGACCGACATAATTCTTGTCTCATCTTTTGCAATACATGGAAGAATCCCTTCTTCCGTTCCTCTTGCTTTCTCATGTATTCCGTACATTTTCGGAATAGACGGACCTGTAATATCCGCATCTAAAATTCCGACTGTATATCCTTTTTCTCTCATCATTCTTGCGAGCGACGCCGTCACAAGCGATTTACCGACACCGCCCTTTCCGCTGACTACACCGATTACTTTTTTAATAGATGAATATTTGTTTTCCGGTTCACGGAAATCCTCTTTTTTGCTGCTGCATGAATCTGCATGTGCGCATCCTGCGCAAGATTCTTCTGTACATCCGTTTGTATTTTGCTGTTCAGGCATGATCTGCTACCTCTTTCTATAATTTACTCTTTTCTAAGTATAACACATTCGGGCAAAATCTTGTACTGATTTTGCCCGAATATCATTTCTCATTTATTAATCATTTATTCATATTCATTTAACGTCTGTTTACAACCGTTCCACTGTTATCTTGTCACATCGTTGAGCCATTTATAACTTCGATACCGTTTATATGTGATCGGTATTTTAATAATCTCATCACTCATAAGTATCACATAAACAACCGGCACACTTAGCTTAAATACAAATGCCGCAAGAAAACCGAACAATATCGAGCAGCACCACATCGTCGTCATATCGAGAATCAATCCGAATCTCGTATCGCCGCCCGAACGGAACACCCCCACGACAAGCGTTGTATTAATCGCCTGGCCGACAACAAAATAAGACATAACAAAAAACATGATCCTCAAATATTCTTTTGCCGTACCGCTCAAAGTCAGTGCCGCCGATGCCAAAGGCGAAACCGCAAGAATCACAGTTCCTCCCAATATTCCCATGATAATGCTCAATATAAGAAACCGTTTTGCATATGCTTTCGCATACTCTGTCTTTTTCTCTCCGATCGTCTTTCCAAGATAGATCGCCGCCGCGCTGGACAACCCAAACGATACAACTGTCGCAAGCTGTCTTGCCACCTGCGCCACTGAATTTGCCGCCACAGCCGCGCTTCCCATATGACCGAGTATCGCTGTGTTCGCCGCCGTTCCAAGTCCCCATAAAACTTCATTGACTACAACCGGAAGGGCATAACGCATAAAATCAGAAAATAGAATTTTATCCGTATGAAGCACATATTTGAACCTCAGCCTGATCTCCCTGTTAAATAAACGGGCATATATCGCAACAAGCACAACTTCCAGAATACGGGCGCAAAGAGTTCCAAGCGCCGCTCCTGCCACACCCATCTTCGGAAGTCCGAGCAGACCAAAAATGAAAATCGCATTCATTATGATATTGCATATAAGAGACAGAAGATAGACAACTGTTGCCACAACAACCCGTTCCACACTCCGCATAATATACAAATATGCCTGCGTAACTCCCATCATTATATAGGTAAACGCCACAATTCTCAGGTATTTAACTCCTTCCGAAACAACAACCGGATCGTTTGTAAATACCTGCATTAACAGTTCCGGTACCGCAAGAGCCGACACAGTAAAAAGCGCCGTCACACAGACCGCTGCTTTTACTGCCATTCCTAATATCTTTTCAATCGCATCCCGGTCGCCTTTTCCCCAATACTGAGCCGTGAGCACCGTCGCTCCGGAGGTCAGACCGAACAGGAACAATGTCATAATATACTGAATCTGTCCTGCCAAAGATGCGCCGGATAAAGCTTTTTCTCCAACAGCGCCTAACATAATGACGTCTGCCGCCGTCACGCCTACGTTGATCAGATTTTGAAGAGCCATAGGAACAACGAGCGCCAGCACCGTTTTGTAAAACTTTCTCCGGTCAATTTCTATATGATTTTCTCTCTTTAGCATGATATTTTCCGTAAACTACCTTTTACTTATTCTTTTGCTGCCCTGTAATGATTCTGCAGCTGTTTTTCGATCATTCTTTTCCGTTAAAGCAATACGTACACACTTTACACGGATTGATTCCGATCGATGCAATCAGATCATCCAGACGGTGGAAACGAAGAGTCGTAAAATTCTGGATCTTCCGAATCTCTTCTACCATCTTCGCATAACGGCAGCTGTCCGGATCGGCATATTCCGCAAGCACTTCTGCCGGACAGTTTTCTCCTTCTGCCTCTTGAATGATCCTGCGTGTGATCAGATCAAGATCTGATTTGGATCTTGAAAAATTCAAAAACTTACAACCGTACACAAGCGGCGGACACGCCGGACGTACGTGCACTTCTTTCGCTCCGCTCTTATAGAGAAATTCCGTCGTCTCCCGAAGCTGCGTTCCGCGCACGATAGAATCGTCGATCAAAAGCAGTTTCTTATCTTCGATCAGAGACTGCACCGGAATCAGCTTCATCTTTGCGATCAGATTTCTCTGACTCTGGCTTGTAGGCATAAATGACCTCGGCCACGTCGGCGTATATTTAATAAACGGTCTCGCATACGGTATTCCCGATTCATTAGAATATCCGATCGCATGTGCGATCCCAGAATCAGGAACTCCGGCTACAATATCAGGATGCACAGAATCTCCATCGCGCTTTGCAAGCATACTTCCACATTTATAACGCATTTCTTCTACATTGACGCCTTCGTAAGAGGAAGTCGGATAACCATAATAAACCCATAAAAAAGAACAAATCTTCATCTCTTTTCCCGGAGCTACCAACTGTTCCACGCTTTCCGGAGTAATCAGATCGATCTCTCCCGGCCCTAATTCTTTGTACGCTTCATAACCGAGATTAATATACGCTGAATTTTCAAAAGAAACACAGTACGCCTCTTCTTTCTTACCGACAACAACCGGAGTTCTTCCATATCTGTCACGCGCCGCATAAATTCCGTCTTTCGTCATAAGAAGCAGCGTAAGAGAGCCGTTTACAGTTTCCTGCGCATAACGGATTCCTTCCACAAGCGTTTCTTTCTTACAGATCAAAGATGCCACAAGCTCTGTCGCATTGATCTTACCTCCGCTCATCTCCTGAAAATGGGAATGCCCTTCTTCAAACACTTTTTCTAAAAGTTCTTCTTCATTATTGATCTTTCCAACCGTAACGATCGCAAAACTTCCGTGATGCGACTGTATAAGAAGCGGCTGCGGCTCGTAATCAGAAATACATCCGATTCCAAGATTGCCTTTCATCTCATCTACATCCCTGTCAAATTTTGTACGAAAAGGAGCATTTTCTATATTATGGATCGCACGGCAGAACTCTCCGTTTCCATACGCAGCCATTCCGCCTCTTCTCGTTCCGAGGTGAGAATGATAGTCCACGCCGTAAAATAACTCCAATACACAGTCTTTTTTTGATGCAACTCCGAAAAATCCACCCATTTTCTATGTGCCTCCTGTAAATTTATCAAATTCATTCTGCTATTTATCTTTCACCTTATAAAGGATAAGGAGTTCCCGGCGATAAGTCAATACTTTCTTTCATATGCCTGCTATTATCGTTTATTATAGATATATATAAGCAGAAGTTCTATTCCTTTATTTTTGCCGCTTTGGCATCAAAATCATTCTCCCTGCAAACGATTCCCATTTTCTCCGTCTATACAATAAGAGGATGCCTTATTTTGACATCCTCTTACCTGTTAGTCTTCCAAGGCTTCTTTCATCTCTTTCATTTTTTCCATGAAGCCTTTCTTTTTCTTCTTCTCGACTTTCCCTGTTGTCTCATCATGTTCATGAAGTGTATTTCCCGTCAATTCATCAAATCTTCGCAGCGCTTCTTTCGCCTCCGAACTTAATCTTTCCGGAGTCTGGATCTCAAGCGTCACATAATGATCTCCTCTTGCCTGTGGATTACGAAGAGACGGAACTCCTTTTCCTTTAAGGCGCACTTTTGTATCTGTTTTCGTTCCCGGTTTTACATTATAAATCACATCTCCGTCTACCGTAGGAATACGAATATCTCCTCCGAGCGCCGCTACCGCAAATGAAATCGGATGCGTAGAGAAAATATGAATATCTTGTCGTTTTAACGACGGATGCGCCGAAACATTCACTTCTACAAGAAGATCTCCCCGTGGTCCGCCGTTTACTCCCGGTTCTCCCTTGTCTCTGATACGAACGCTCTGGCCGTTATCAATTCCTGCCGGGATAGACACTTTGATCTTCTTTCGGTTTGCAATGTATCCGCTTCCTGCGCATTTTGAACATTTTTCCTTAATCACTTTACCGGAGCCTCCGCAGTTAGGACATGTCTGCACATTTTGAACTGTTCCGAAAAAAGACTGGGATGTATAGACAACCTGCCCCCGGCCCCCGCATTTCGGGCATGTTTCGGGAGATGTTCCGGGTTTTGCCCCTGTTCCATTACATGTTTCACATGGATCTTTCAAAATAAGATCTAATTCTTTTTCACATCCGAAAACCGCTTCCTCAAATGTGATTCTTATACTTTTTCTGACATTTGCGCCTCGCATCGGTCCGTTACTTCTTCCGCCTCGTCTTCCGCCGCCGAACAGGTCGCCGAAAATATCGCCGAAAATATCACTGAAATCCGCACCGCTAAAGTCAAAGCCTCCGAAACCGCCTGCGCCGCCCGCGCCGCCATCGAATGCCGCGTGACCAAACTGATCATATTTCTGTCGTTTTTCAGGATCGCTTAAAACAGCATATGCTTCTGATGCCTCTTTAAATTTCTTTTCCGCCTCGGCATCCCCCGGGTTCATATCGGGATGGTACTTCTTTGCCAGTACACGGTATGCTTTTTTGATCGCCGCCTCATCAGCATCTTTCCCGATGCCGAGCACCTCGTAATAATCTCTCTTTGACTCTGCCATAATACGAATACTCTACCTTTCCTCAAGAAAATTCTACGAAACCGCTTTTTACACGATCCCGTAGAATTTTTATTTTACATTTTGCCTGATATTTCAAGCTTTTATCTCGTTTCCTCTGATATCTTAAACTTCTTTATAATCTCCGTCTACGACATCATCTCCGTTGAATCCTTCCGGAGCCGGTCCTGCATCCTGACCTGGATTCGGTCCTGCTGCACCTGCACCTGCCGCTGCGCCTGCCTGCTCATACATCTTTGTGAAAAGTTTCTGTGCGCTTTCCATCAGTTTTTCCTTCGCAGCTTTGATCTCAGCCACATCGGCTTCAGATGTATTTTCCGGAGTTGATTTTGCCAGCACGTCTTTTAACGCCTGCATATCGGCTTCTACAGCCGCTTTATCGTTGGCATCCAGTTTATCGCCGACTTCCTTGATTGCCTTTTCTGTCTGGAATACCATTGCATCAGCTTCATTTCTTGTATCGATCGCCTCTTTACGTTTCTTATCCTGAGCTTCAAACTCAGCAGCTTCTTTTACCGCTTTATCAATATCGGAATCTGACATATTAGAACCTGCTGTGATCGTGATATGCTGTTCTTTTCCTGTTCCGAGATCTTTTGCAGATACGTTGACGATACCGTTTGCATCAATATCGAAAGTAACTTCGATCTGCGGGATTCCACGCGGAGCCGGCGGGATTCCGTCAAGTCTGAACTGTCCGAGTGATTTATTATCTTTTGCGAACTGTCTTTCTCCCTGTACGACATTGATATCTACCGCTGTCTGGTTGTCTGCCGCTGTAGAGAATATCTGGCTTTTCTTTGTCGGGATCGTTGTATTTCTCTCGATCAATCTTGTGGCAACTCCGCCCATTGTTTCGATAGAAAGAGAAAGCGGTGTAACATCAAGAAGAAGGATATCTCCTGCTCCTGCGTCTCCTGCAAGTTTTCCTCCCTGAACAGAAGCTCCAAGAGCAACACATTCATCCGGATTCAAAGATTTGCTCGGTTCTTTTCCTGTCAGTCTCTTTACTTCTTCCTGTACTGCCGGAATACGTGTAGATCCGCCTACAAGCAATACCTGACCGAGATCTGCCGCTGTAAGTCCCGCATCGGAAAGAGCGCGTCTTACCGGCTCTGCCGTTCTGTCTACGAGATCTCTTGTCAGCTCATCGAATTTTGCTCTTGTCAGATTCATATCAAAGTGTTTCGGTCCTTCGGCAGTTGCCGTAATGAACGGAAGGTTGATATTTGTTGTTGTTGCGGAAGAAAGTTCTTTTTTTGCTTTCTCTGCCGCTTCTTTTAATCTTTGAAGAGCCATCTTATCCGTTGAAAGGTCAACGCCTTCTTTTGCCTTAAAATCTGCCAGCATATAATCTGTAATCTTCTGGTCAAAGTCATCACCGCCAAGACGGTTATCTCCTGCTGTTGAGAGAACTTCGATCACGCCGTCGCCGATCTCGATAATGGAAACGTCAAACGTACCACCTCCAAGGTCGTATACCATGATTTTCTGCTCTTTCTCATTGTCCAGGCCGTAAGCAAGAGCCGCTGCCGTAGGCTCGTTGATGATACGTTTTACATCAAGACCTGCGATCTTTCCTGCATCTTTTGTAGCCTGACGCTGCGCGTCGTTGAAGTATGCCGGAACTGTAATAACAGCTTCCGTTACTTTTTCTCCCAAATAACCTTCTGCATCCGCTTTCAATTTCTGAAGGATCATTGCGGAAATTTCCTGAGGAGAATATTTTTTCTCATCGATCGTCACTTTAAAATCGCTTCCCATCTCTCTTTTGATAGAAGAAATTGTTTTGTCTGCGTTTGTAACTGCCTGACGTTTTGCCGGCTCTCCTACGAGACGCTCTCCTGTCTTTGTAAACGCTACGACTGACGGCGTTGTTCTTGCGCCTTCTGTGTTTGCGATCACTGTCGGCTGTCCGCCTTCCATAACAGCTACGCAACTGTTTGTTGTACCAAGGTCAATACCGATTATTTTTCCCATGATTTTTTCCTCCTGCTTCTTATCGCTTTTTATTATTCTGAAATAAAGTTGCTTTTCTACTAATTTGCTACTTTTACCATACTGTGTCTTACGACGCTGTCATGATACATATAGCCTTTTTGAAATTCTTCCGTGATGATGTTTTCACCCGCTTCCTCATCTTCCACATGCATAACCGCATTATGGAAATCAGGATTAAATTCCTGGCCTACCGCTTCGATCGGTTTTACACCGACCCCTTCCAAAGTCGTCATGATCTGTTTGTAGATTTTTTCCATTCCTTCTACAAAAGGATCTTCCTTACTTTCCTCCGGCACGGCTGCAAGACCACGTTCAAAATTATCGATAACCGGAAGAATTTTTTCTATGATATCTTTCGCTCCGATTTCATACATTTGAGATTTTTCTCTCTCTGTACGCTTGCGGAAGTTATCAAACTCTGCCATTTGACGGGTGAGACGATCAGTCAATTCTTCAATCTTCTCGTCTTTTTTATCTTTTTTTTCTTTCTTTGCGAAAAACTTTTTCTTTTCTTTTGATTCTGTATCTTTTGTATCCTGAGACTCTTCCGTCTCTTTTGAAGCTTCCTCCTCAACAGATCCTTTCGTCTCTGCCGCCTCGTCCTGCTCATCTGCAGCCGCTTCGTCTTCCATCTTTGCCGCTTCTGCCTTTGCTTCCTCGACAGCTTCTTTTATCATATCTTCTTTGCTCATCTTGTCACCCACCGGCTTTCCACCTTTCTATCCTTTTGGATCTTTATTATAAATCGCATCCAACTCTCCCTGCAGAATTTTCAGCGTCTTCATGACATGTTCATAATCCATCCGTTTCGGTCCGATAATGCCGATCGTTCCTTTCATGCCTTCGCCAAGTTCATACGTCGCTGTCACGACACTGCAGTCCTTCATTGTTTTAACCGGAGTCTCATCTCCGATATAAACCTGTATTCCGTGACTATCCTCACTTGCCAGTGTCTCTGTCACAAGATCGGCGAGCTGCTGCTTCTCTTCAAATGCACTGATGATCTCCTGTGCGCTTTGCTTATCGCTCAACTCCGGATACTTAAAGATGTTCGTAGCTCCGCTTGTATAAATCTTCATATCTTCTTCTACATGGATCGTCTCTGCCACCGCATCCAGTACATGAGCGACAACCTCACTGTGAATGCCTGCCTGCTCTTTCAGCCTTGCGATCAATCCAAGTGTGATCTGATCGATCGGAAGTCCGTTCAATGTAGTATTAAGAAGCATATTTAACTTCAGAAGATTCTCATTACTTAACATTTCCCCTACTTCGATGATCTTATTCTTGATTACATTACCGCCAAGTACGATAACCGCTACGATCTGTTCTGCATCAACTTGAGAAAGCTGAATAAATTTCAGCGTATTCCGATTGTTAATCGGAGACGATACCATCGTCGCATAATTCGTATTCGTCGCCAAAACTCTTGCTGCCTGCTGTAATACTTTCTCAACCTTATCGGTTTTCTCCAACATCGCGCTTTCTCTTTTTGCAATCTCTTGTTCTTTTTCTTCCATCAGCATATCAACATAAAGCCGATATCCTTTATCCGAAGGAATCCTTCCCGCCGACGTATGCGGCTGAAAAATATAACCGAGATCTTCAAGATCTGCCATCTCGTTCCTGATCGTCGCGGAACTTAAATTCAGATCTGTATATTTAGAAAGTGTCCGCGAGCCAACCGGTTCTCCGGTCTCAAGGTAATTCTGTATGATCGCTTTTAATATAGTAAGTTTTCTTTCACTTAACGACGTATCGACCGCCACAGCTTTTCCTCCTCTCTCGCTATTAGCACTCTTTTCTTTCGAGTGCTAACACCTTTCGTATATTAAGATAGCACTGCATTTTCCTTTTGTCAACAGTGTTTATTATTTTTTTATTTATTTCTGTACATCCGAAACGATGTCTTCTATCTGAATTTCCTATTATCCGAAAGAGGCAGAATCACAGCATCCGCTTTTTCAAAACAAAAACTCACTCATTACATAGTTGCTTATATCAACTCCCCGCTCTGTCAGGCGGATCTGCCCTTTTTCTTTTATCAAAAGACGTTCTTTTTCAAGTTTTCCGATCGTTTCTCCGTAAACCGTATCTATTTGCACCCCGAATGTTTCAAAAAAACTTTTTTCCGACACTCCATCTGTTTTCCGCAGTCCGAGAAACATGAATTCTTCCATTTGCTCTTGCACTGACAGTACACTTACTTCTTCTGCTTTTTCCCATACCGCTTTTTTACTCTCTTCTTTTTTGCCGTCCGGATCTACAGTCTTATTCAGTCTTATATAAACATCCATTTTATCTGTATTGCAGAATCGGTGTTCGGCAATCAGAGAGGACGCCCCCAGTCCCAGTCCGAGATATTCTCTTCGCTCCCAATACCCTAAATTATGCCTGCACTCATATCCCGGTTTTGCATAATTTGAAATCTCATATCTCTCATACCCGTATTCCCGAAGGATCTTCTCTGTTATTTCATAAATCGCCCGTTCTGTATCTTCATCGGGAAGCGGAAGTATCTGTCTGTCTTTTCTTATATTACCGTCTTTATCTGATACTTCCGGCATACTACTCTCGCGGGACAACAGTTCTTTTTGGCATATCCGCTCCCCATCCTCCCCGTAAATCGTACCGAAAACAGTTCCTTCTTCTATAATTAAACTATATGCGGAAATATGTTCCGGCTGTAACTGCGCAACTGTGCGAAGCGTTGTTTCCCAGCTCTTTTTTGTCTGCCCGGGAATCGCCGAGATCAAATCGATATTAACGTTATGAAATCCTGCTTTTCTTACCATCTTCCATGTAGTGAGAAATTCATCATATGTATGGATACGTCCAAGCATTTTCAGTTCTCCGTCATCGACCGATTGAAGACCGATACTTAACCGGTTCACTCCGCATGTTTTCCACATGTTTATCTTTTCTTCCGACACAGTTCCGGGATTTACTTCCATCGTTATTTCCGCATTCTCCGCAATATCGAAACTTTCCCGCAAAGCACGAAAAATAGAGGCAGTGTATACTCCCTCTAATATAGAAGGAGTTCCACCGCCTAAAAAAATCGTTGTCACGCAATAATCCGAAAACTGTTCTTTTTTTCCTTTTATCTCCTCCGCAAGAGCTTCCACATAAGCAGAAACCTCCTCTTGCTTTGCAGAAAACGAAAGGAAATCACAATACGCACATTTCTTTACGCAAAAAGGAATATGCACATACAGTTCCAGTTCTTTTTTCATATTTTCCTTTACCTCTTTAAGATGTTTTAAACATCACTTTTTCACTTATACATCGACAACAAAAATCACTCGTCATCCAACTTCAGTACGCTCATAAATGCTTTCTGCGGTATCTCTACGCTGCCGACCTGACGCATTCTTTTCTTTCCCTCTTTCTGCTTTTCAAGCAGTTTTCTCTTACGTGAAATATCACCGCCATAACATTTTGCCAACACATCTTTTCTCATTGCCTTTACTGTTTCACGAGCGATGATCTTACTTCCGACTGCCGCCTGTATCGGAATCTCAAAAAGCTGTCTCGGAATTTCTTCTTTTAATTTCGCGCACATTTTTCTTCCGCGGTCATAAGCGCTTCCTGCAAATACAATAAACGACAATGCATCCACTTCTTCTTTATTAATAAGAATATCAAGCTTCACAAGTTCAGATTTCTGATATCCCATCATCTCATAATCAAATGACGCATATCCTCTTGATCTTGACTTCAATGCATCGAAAAAGTCATAGATGATTTCATTCAGCGGAAGATGATAATTCAATACGGCACGTTTTTCCTCGATATATTCCATTCCCTGATAAATGCCTCTGCGTTCCTGACAAAGATCCATGATCGCACCGATATATTCCGATGTAACCATGATCTCCGCTTTTACCATAGGTTCTTCCATATAATCAATCTCCGCCGGATCCGGCATATTCGTCGGATTTGTCAGATCGATCACTTCTCCGTTTGTTTTATGGATTTTGTAAATTACACTCGGCGCCGTTGTTACGAGATCCAAATTATATTCCCTCTCCAAACGTTCCTGGATAATCTCAAGGTGAAGAAGTCCGAGAAATCCGCAGCGGAATCCAAACCCAAGAGCGACCGATGTTTCCGCTTCAAATTGCAGCGCCGCATCGTTGAGCTGTAATTTTTCAAGAGCGTCTCGAAGATCCGGATACTTTGCTCCGTCTGCCGGATAAAGTCCGCAGTATACCATCGGATTTACTTTTTTATATCCCGGCAAAGGCGAGTCACACGGTCTTGACGCATCAGTCACTGTATCGCCCACCCGCGTCTCTTTTACATTCTTCAGGCTGGCAGTAATATATCCGACCATTCCGGCGCTCAACTCTTCACATGGTATAAATCTTCCCGCTCCGAAAGTTCCGACTTCCACAACATCTGCCTGAGCGCCTGTCGCCATCATAAGCATCGGAGTTCCTTTCTTCACCGTTCCTTCCTTTATCCTGCAAAATACAATGACCCCTTTGTAAGAATCATAGACGGAGTCAAAGATCAGCGCTTTTAACGGAGCCTTTGGATCTCCCTGAGGCGCAGGAACTTTTTTCACGATCTGCTCCAATACGTCATGGATATTTTGTCCTGTCTTAGCTGAAATAAGCGGGGCATCTTCCGCTTCAATACCGATCACATCCTCAATTTCTTCTTTCACCCTCTCCGGATCTGCACTCGGAAGATCGATCTTATTGATCACCGGGATCACATCAAGGTCATGATCCAACGCAAGATATACATTCGCCAATGTCTGTGCTTCTACTCCCTGAGCTGCGTCAACTACTAAAATCGCTCCGTCACACGCAGCCAGACTTCTTGAAACTTCGTAATTAAAGTCTACATGTCCCGGCGTATCGATCAGGTTAAACATATATTCCTCCCCGTCGTCTGCCTTATATACGGTACGAACCGTCTGTGCTTTAATCGTAATTCCGCGTTCTCTTTCAAGCTCCATGTTGTCAAGCACCTGAGACTGCATCTCTCTGCTCGTCAAGAGGCCTGTCTGTTCAATAATCCTGTCTGCTAACGTAGATTTTCCGTGATCGATATGCGCGATAATACAAAAATTTCTTATTTTACTCTGATCTATAACTGACAATTTCATTCCTCCATTATTTGCATATTTTATATGATTTCTGTATTTGATTTTGTGATAAACTTCACTGCTTTCCCGAATTCTTCACAATAAAAAGTTCCACAGCCAAAGTATCTGTCATAAGTCCGGTCTTAACATTTTGCTCTAACTGCGCCCCTTCTTCCATAACAGTTCTCAGCTCTCCGAGTTCATATCGTTTCGCCGCATCCATATACCTTCCCGCAGCAAACGGATGGATCCCTGCCTTTGAAGCGATTTCCTTCTTCCCGTATCCATTCACCATCAGACCTTTGACATGAAATAAAAGGCGGTATTCTCTCGTCATCAAAAACAGAATACGCATCGGCGGTTCTTTCAGGGCAAGTAGCTCATAATAAAGATCCAACGCCCTCTTCTGGTCTTTTCCTGCAACCGCATTGACCATCTCAAATATATGGTTCGTAATCTGAGTGACACAGATCTGATCAATATCGTCTCTTGTAATCCGATCTCTTCCGATCGTATAACAAAACAGTTTTTCCAGTTCTTGTGTGATATTCTCCATATCCGTGCCGACCTTATTCAGAAAATATGCCGCATCTGCGCCTTCCATCTGCTTTTTTTCTTTCTTTACAAGACCAAGCACCCAGCGCCGCAGCGTATTTTCATCCTGAACCGTCAACTCGACAATATGACCTTTTGCCTTTACCGCTTTATACAGCCTGTTTCGCTTATCTACCTCTTTTTCTATAAATAAAAAATAAGTAGTAGGCGGGATGTCCGTAATATAATCTGCCAGATCTGTTCCTGCATTTTTAAAAAAGCCTGTATCTTCAAACACAATAAGACGGCGCGATGCAAAAAACGGCAATGTCTCCGCCAGATCGATTACCTCTTTTATATCTATGTTCTTTCCTTCATAGACGGCATAATTCATCGTATCGCCTTCCGGAATCATCGCTCTGACAAGCCGTTCCCTATACTGTCGCTTCAAATATGACTCTTCTCCGTACAGAAGATAAATCTGTTTAAATTGTCCCGTTTTCAAATCTTCATTTAAGCTTTTCATAACTCTTGTATTATAAAGGAAAAACAATCATTTTGACAAGAGAAAACTCTCAATACTAATCTGTATTCCGTCAGACTTTATTGTGACAGCCCCGTCTGTCTGAGTATTATATGTTTTCACTTTTCTCTTTTTCAACCTATTTAACGTCTCTTCATGCGGATGTCCGTACCGATTATCAATTCCTGCCGAGATGATAGCCGCTCTTGGATCTGTCTTCTCAAGAAATGCAGCTGTACCCGAGTTTTTCGATCCATGATGGGCACATTTTAAAATTTCATATTTTCTCAAAACATCGCTTTTAACAAGAAGTTCCTCTCCCGCACCTTCCACATCCCCGGTAAAAAGCATATCGAAATTCCCATAAGAAAACTCAAGCACAAGAGACGCCTCATTTCCCGCCTTTGGTTTTGTCAGCCCCTGCGGTATGTCCGTAAGCGGGCCGATACATCTCAACCGCATCACTTCTTTTGAATCGTTTTTTTCTGTCTGCCTTTCTCCTCTTCCATATATATTTGCTCCTGTTTTCACAGAAACGACACGCGTTCCGTTTTCTACCGCTATGCGCGCCAGATCTGCCAACTTTTCATCATGATATTCTTCGGGAGGAAGCACAAGCGTGTCAATACGAACTCCCAGCTTCTGCCCTTCCAGAAGTTCTCTTATTCCACTGATATGATCCTCATCTCCGTGAGTCACAAATACATAATCAAGGCATCCGATGCCCTCCGACAACAAATACGGTTCGATCCGTTGAGCGCCTGCCTGTTTTACATCACTGCTGCCCCCGTCTATCAAATAGTTTTTCCCTTTTCCCGAAAGAACAATGCCATCACCTTGCCCCACATCCAGCACTGTTATTTTTATTCCTTCAATATCCCGGGTTTTTGCTCCGCATAAAACAATCAAAAACGCCGCCGAAACAAAAAGCATATACCCCCATATTTTCTTTGGAAAACGCCGATACATTCCATATAACGCGAACAATATCACATAATAAGCGACAAGTAATTGTACGCTCGGTTTTCCTGCCGTTATCCGCCCGAACGGAAGCATAACTGCCGCAGAGCACAATCGATCATACGCCCAAAGTATCACGCCGGAACTTTTCAGCAAAATAATACCGATCGGTTTTACAAGCAGGATCATCACAGAACCCGACAGCCCCGTTCCCATAATAACCGGGAGAGCCGGGATCACAAACAAATTTAAAAAAACCGAGTACGGCGGGATTTCAAAATAAAAGTACAGCATAGGACCAAGCAAAAACAGATTCACTGCCAAACTTGCGCTCACCGCTTTCCCCATATGCGTCCATATATTCTTTTTCTCCGTACCACACCCGAACAAACATTCAAACAAAGGCGTCAGCATACAAATTCCGCAAAGTGATCCAAAAGAAAACAAAAATCCTGCATCTGACAGACAGAGAGGATCTTTTGCACTAAGCAGCGCCGCTGCCACAGCAAGACTTGTGGGAAGGTCACAATCTCTTCCTGTCACTTCAGCGCCCATCCGAACGGAAAACATAATAAGCGCTCTTAAAGCTGAAATACTCGCTCCGGTCATTACTGTATAAAAAAGCAAAACAATCGTTCCGACAGCTCCTGACACCGGAAATCCCACTCCTCTTTTTCTCAGAAATCCATAAAGACCGCTTCCGATAAAGGACATATGAAGCCCCGTCTGGGTTTTTCCCCTGTCATTTATAGATGGCGTAACTTCTTATTAAAAGAGATACCTAGCCCTCACGGCTTAGGGGGACTATCCCCTATGGGATATGCTCCCGGGGATAGCTTGAAAATCACATAGTTTTCAGATTTGTATAATTTCGCAGAATTGTTTTTATACACATTGTTATACTTCACATTTAAAGCTACTTAGACAAAGCGACCTCTACCAAATCATTTTCTTTCACTTCAAGCACTTTTAGTGCTTCAGGTGGCACTGAATTTCCAGCAAGCAATGACCCATATTCTTCTGCATTATAAAAATAGATGGATATAAATCTTCTCAAAAAAGTGATATTATCATATACTTTTTTCGGTATGGTTTCTTCCATATAATCAGTGAAATCAAAGCCGCAAGAATATAAAAGACTTTCATAATCTCGATAAGCATCTCTATAATTTATTGGCGCAAAAGTTTCCATTTCCGACCAACGACTAGCATACTCTATAACATAACAATTCTTCTTTTTTGCCATCCAATCATAGCATAAATTGTATGTAGGAGAATACTGCCCATTTACTGCTGAACGCACATCATCTAACGTATTCAATATTTCTGGACACCTATCAATGGTCGAATACCTTTTCATCTCATCTAGTGTTGCATGAATAAAACACTCCACAGTTGCATCATAATAATATAATTTGGTCGCAAGATAGGTGATTTTTTTAAAGCTTTCACACCTTGAATATCCTGTACAAATACGTTCTCTGCCATTGTAGCATTCTGGACAGATTTCATGATCACTCAATATCGGATAATTTTTCCCTTTAATTTCTATTTTATGCTCATCAACATCCACTTTAATTTTGTGTTCTAACAAAAATTGAGATAAAGGGGTATTCTCTTGAAGCATGGTTCTTAGATCAAGAATCCCTTTATCCACAAAGGAATGGATTTCATCTTCTGTAGATGTTGTCATATGACGACACACTATTTGTAATTGACTGCTATCATATTCATTTAATTTTAAATCAAACTTTCTCACCAATGTTTCTGGTGTTAATGTATCAGGATTGACCCTGATAAAATAGTCCTCAACCGTTTCCTTGTCTAACTGAAAGTACTCACAGAATTTTTCTACAAGTTCTGTTGAACTATCGTTAAAGAAATCAAAAGTTATCATAATGTTCTCCTATAATTTTTAAATGTATTTGAGCTTAAGCTGTTTTTCTTTTATACTTCTATGCTCATATAGTTTCAACTACTTCAAATCACTTTTATTATATCAAAAAATGGTGCAGCCATCCAATCACAGCCACACCATTCTACAGTCACATTACTGTTTATTTTCTCTTTCTGTAAAAAGCACCCCATAGTCAAACATCTTCATGCTCTGATGTCTGCCTATGCTCATGAGGTTCGATATGATAATCTCCACATCTTCATCTTCTGTGCCTGGCTTTCCAAGTCTTCTGCATACCCTCTCATAGGCTTCCAGCATCTGCGAATATAATTTTTCACAGTATTCCCCTTCTGCAAATTCGTCTTTTACCAGGCTGCTTTCTGCAACTGGATATTCCTCAAGATTGTAGCTTCCATTCATCAGATCGTAGATTTTTGTTTTGAACTCCTCATCTTTTACACTCATTCTGTATCCTCACTGCTTTCTTCTGCCGTGGAAAGCGCATAGAAAAAGGGGAAACAATCAATCAGATACAATTGAACTGCTTCCCCTATTTCTTCAAAGATCTCACGAAGTTCATTAAAATTCTCCGCTCATCAGCATTTAGGTTATCCCATGTTTCCAATATCTCTTCCTGCTCGTCTGTCAGATCTGGTCTCATGCCGTCCCCGGCAAAAAACTGTGCTAGTGAAATTCCGAATGCATCACAGATTCTTTCCAAAGTCGGTATCGTTGGAATGCTCTCTTTCTTGATTATATTCCCTAAAGCGGTCTGTGACATATCAGTGAGCTGTGCGAGTCGGTACTTGGAAACCTTATGCTTGCTGCATAATTCTTTTACCCTTTTCGGGATATAGTCCTCTGTACGCAAGTAAATTACACCTCTCTTCTGCTCTGCGATACATTTATTTTAACCGCAAACCAGAATAAATATTAGAGCCATATCTCTTCAGTAATTTACTCCATTGTACTTTACTATAAGGGTAAAAAAATATGAACAGCAGCACACCGCAGTTCAATATGTATTTCTTATAATTCCTTGTTTTTCCTTGTTTCTTTCACTTCCATATTATCAGTTCCAACATCAGCATAGCATCTTTTATACCGCCCATCAATCAAAATCGTTCGACAAATATCTACATATATTGACACCTCGTTATTCAGCAATACTCCACTCTACTTTATTAAATTACATACCTTTTTATCACTCGCTGACGGATAATCTATTTGCGTAAGGAAAAGAAACAGGAGGTAACATTATGAACGAATCACTTGCATCTGTAAATCACAAGCAGATCGGATACCGCATTAAGGAAGTCAGGGAACAGAACAATTTTTCACAGGCACAGCTTGCAGAGGAAACGGAACTCTCCATCTCCTACATAAGCCATATTGAAAATGCCAAACGTAAGGCCAGTCTTGAGTCCATTATCCGGATTGTAAATGCCCTGGGAATAACGGTCGATGAGCTGCTCGCTGGAGTACAGCTCCACAACCCTACCGCTTACCAAACTGACCTAGATCTGCTGATGGCTGAATGCACAGAAAATGAGAAACGCTTCATTTATGAAATGGTAAAAGCAAGCATTGATAGCATGCATAAAAACGGATGGCATATTTCGGCTGACGAAGCATAGATGCTGCGGCACACTATTTTCACACATAAAAAATTGCTTTGGAATAGACTATGCGGATATGCCTGTCCGTATGGTCTATTTTATTTTCTTATGAAAATTTTATAATAAACCACATCATAAGAAAAAGGTGGTAAGACATGAGAGAAAACGAACAGAAATCCGGCTCCATTGCGGATCAGAAAAACAAAATCAGGGAACGATATAAAGGAGTCAGCATTGATGAACTTGATGTAATTCCGGCACTTCCACAGGAAGATATATTCGCTGTTGAAAATGAACAGCGGGTAGCCGTCTACGCAAGAGTATCCACAGACGATCCAAGACAGACATCTTCTTATGAGTTACAGAAAAACCACTACCACGATGTCATCAGCAAAAGTCCGAATTGGAAACTTGCACAGATCTATGCGGATGAAGGCATATCCGGCACTTCTCTGCAGCATCGTGATCAGTTCAAACAGATGATTGAAGACTGTAAAAAAGGAGAAATCGATCTTATCGTTACAAAGAGCGTGTCCCGTTTCGCCAGGAATGTTGTAGACTGCATCGGATATGTCCGTGAACTGCTGGCTCTCCCGCATCCGGTCGGTGTCTTTTTCGAGACAGAGCGATTGAATACCTTTGATCCGAAAAGCGAAATGGTACTTTCCTTCATGGCTACCCTCGCACAGGAAGAAAGCCATACCAAGAGTGAGATTATGAATGCTTCCATTGAGATGCGGTTTCGAAGGGGGATATTCCTCACTCCCACGCTTCTCGGCTATGACCATGATGAAGATGGAAACCTTGTAATCAATGAAGCGGAAGCAAAGATTGTACGTCTCATATTTATGATGTACTTAAACGGCTGCACCTGTCAGGAAATCGCTGATACCCTGACGGAACTGGAGTGTGAAACTAAAAAAGGGAATACCGTATGGTCTCCCGGCTCAATCCTTCAGATATTGCAGAATGAACGACACTGCGGTGATGTTCTTGCCCGAAAGACTTATACTCCAAATTACCTGAATCACAAATCAAAAAAGAACATGCAGAACCGCCCGCAATACAGGAAACGTAATCACCATGAAGCAATTGTGTCCCGTGACGATTTCATTGCCGTACAACGGCTCATCAGCAATGCCAAGTATGGAAATAAGGGAATACTGCCGGAGTTAAAGGTCCTGCCAGATGGAGTATTGAAAGGCTTTGTATCCATTAATCCACGATGGGCCGGCTTTAAAGAGGATGATTATATCAATGCTTCCCTAAGTGTATATGGCGGTACAGAACAGTTTCTCCCACCCTCGTCACCCGTGAAAGTGCAGTCTGGGGACTTTGACCTGCGTGGTTATGAAATTGCACGCTCACAGTTTTTTGACAGCACTGATCGCATTATCGTGACATTCAGTCTGAATGATATTAAATTTTCAACCACTGCCGTTAGAAAACTAAACAGCACACTGGTAGAACTTCTGATCCATCCGAACAAACATCTCTTTGCCGTAAGGATTGTCCCACAAACGCATCGAAACGCCATGCAGTGGGCAAAAAAGCGAGGGAATATTTCTACCCCAAGGGCAATCAGCGGTACAGCTTTTATGCCTACCATCTATGCACTTCTCGGTTGGAACGCAGACTGCAGATACCGCATAACAGGAATCAAGCGTGGAAACGGATCGGATGCTGTCCTTATCTTCAATCTGGAAGAAACTGAAATTTTTATTCCAAATGATGTGATCGATGAACAGCAGCTACCAGATGCACCAACGGACGTAAAACCATTTACTGACAATCTCAAAAAAAATGTCCGTGCCTATCCGCCTGACTGGGCTGACACTTTCGGCAGCAACTACTACTGCCATGCACAGGCACAGGAATTTGCCAGATTCAATGACCAGAACACCCTTTCCAACGAAGCAGTTGCATACAAAGATTCAGACATACAGGTGACCAGTCCTGATGAAGTAGAAAAAAGCATAGAACAACTCATGTCTGACATGAAGGAGAACCGTAATGAATGAACAGCCAAACAATGAAACCTTAATCCAGTCCTCTTCAAGGGACTTACAGATCATCGAGGACGATGCCTTCAGCTATGAGGGTTATCAGGTAGTGCGTGGAGAATTCTTCGCCCACACCTATGAACCATCCTTTACATTTAATGCCAACAAAGTATCCGTAAATACTGCATGCATCAAAAAGCTGCCTAAGACAGATTTTGTACAGATCCTTGTGAACCCAGATGAAAAAAAACTTGCCGTCCGCCCATGCCAGGAAGATGAAAAAGACTCCTTCCGATGGTGCTCTGCTACAAAGAAGCGTTCCCCAAGGCAAATCACATGCCGGATCTTTTTTGCCAAGGTAATAACCTTGATGGGATGGAATTCCAGTTACCGTTATAAACTGCTCGGCAAACTGATACGGTCTGATAATGAACTCTTATTCGTCTTTGACCTTACCACGCCCGAAATATATGTGCGTACAGCAAAAGACGATGGAAAGATAAAGACATCCCGGACACCTACATATCCAGCGGAATGGCAGAACCAATTCGGTGTGCCGATTGAGGAACACCAGAGCAACTTACAGATCAATATGTTTGACGGCTATGCTGTCTTTGGAATTTCAGAGAACACACCGCCAGAAGAACCCAAAAATCCAGCCGAACCACAAAAGGAGGAAACACACTATGAGCAATCATCCCTCTTCACAGCCAATCCTATGCATTGACTTAAAGAAAAACCGCATCCGAATACACAAACATACTCTTCATATGCTCGGTGATCCAGAATATATCCAGCTTCTGGTAAATCCCGACACCCATATGATTGCCGTCAGGAAAAGCGTCCGTCAGGATTACCTTGCCCACCATGTCAGGGCATGCTATTCCGACATTCGAAACAGTTACGAATTATACAGCCGTGAACTGCTCCAGACTTTAAAACAGACCAATGCGGAACTTTCCAATAACAGATCCTACCGCATCTATGGTGCAATAAATAAAAAAGAAGGACTGGCAAGCTTTTCCATGCAGGAATGTATCCTCGTGGATGAATCTGTCAGAATAGGTGAAATCGTATGAGTAATCATCAGATTCCAGATTTTGAAACCGATGCTGAATTTCTGCAGCTCATCCAACCAAGAGTAGAAAAATATATAGAAGATCTCGAAGAAGATATCTTCGATCATGGCTGTGATGAAGCTATATGTGTCTGGGGAAACATCCTCATCGATGGACATCTCCGTTATTCCATCTGCCGGAAGTGGGATATCCACTTCAATATACGCAGACTCTTCTTCCAGAGCCGTGACGAAGCGGAAGCCTACATATGTACAGAGCAGCTTAAACGGAAGGACCTCACAAGCGAATACAAAAAATATCTTATTGGCAGGCGCTTCCGGGCAGACATGAATATTGCCAGTGCTGATTTTCTGAAAAATCATCCAGAGAAACAGCTCAACGCAGACGGACAGATATCCCAGAAGTATGTACAGAAAACGGAGATTGCAACCATTATCGGAAAAGAATATAACTTCGGCTTTTCCACTGTTACAAAATACGATGTGTACGCAAGAGCACTCGACGAACTCCGCATAAAAGGACCGGAAATAACATCCAGAATATTAAACGGCAGTCTCCGTGTATCCCATGAAAATGTCATAGAGCTGTCAAGACTTCCCATCGAAGATATCAATGGACTTAAAAGACTGCTCAACAGCGGTTCGATCGACCGCATCGGCTACTCGCAGTTACGGCATGAACTGCGATGGCAGCGGCTTCCTACAGGAAAACCGGATTCCCGAAGGCGCAGACGTGAAAGGGAAAGTGCCGAGGCTGGCATCAAACAGATGCCCGTCATTGACCCAGATGCAGAACTGGCAAGCCTTAAATTTACCATTCCTTCATGGTCCAAAACCATATCAAGGACAATGGAACTTACGGATTTTCCTTCCACATCCGCTTCTGCCCGGCAAGAAGTCAGGACACAGATCATAAACCTTACACGAAAAATAAACAGACTGCTGACGCAGTTGGAGGAGGATTAAAATGACAGATGACCAAGCAATATCGGAACAAACTGATCTCATGCAGTATGTTCCAAAAGTACACTTTGAGCAGATTCCCATCAGGAATCTTGTATCCAACCAAGAATATCAGAGAAATCTTTCACAGAATCATGTCCAGCGTGCCGCTGCGAACTTCGATCTGTACCAGATAAATCCCGTAAAAGTCAGCCGCCGTAACGGTATCAACTATGTCTTTAACGGGCAGCACACCATTGAAATCGTGGCACTCGTCTCCGGTTCAAGAGAGACTCCTGTATGGTGCATGGTCTATGATGACCTCGTTTACGAACACGAAGCCGATATTTTTGCTAATCAGATGAAGTATGTAAAGCCCCTGCTTCCCTATGAAATATTCATGGCAAACATTGAGGCTGGGAATGATAAACAGCTTATCATCCGTGATCTAGTAGAATCTTATGACCTTTCCATCACCTCTTCTTCTGTTCCTGGCGGTATCTGTGCCGTTGCTACCCTTGAGACCATCCACGACAAATACGGTTATCACATGCTCGATCATGTGATCCGTCTGATTGTCGCAACATGGGAAGGTGCTGCCCAGTCCTTCAGTGCAAACATGATGAATGGACTAGCACGTTTTCTAAATGCCTATGGCGATGCGGTCAAAGATGATATTTTCAAAGAAAAACTGGGAAGAATATCCATCAAGGAATTGGCACGTACTGCCAAGGACAGGCGTTCCGGCTCTCTTGGATTTGCAGAGGCAATCCTTATCGGATATAACAAAAAATGCCGGAATCCGCTTCCGTGGGATAAGCTCTACACGCATAAACTCCCACAGAAGAAAGCTGATGAACCAGAACTGGAAGAAGAAACTGATGATATGCCGCAGAACGGGCAGCTTGACTTATTTGGCTTGGGTGATGAGGAGGAGGTTTCCGAATGATCATACGGAAACCTTTACCCTGCTGCCTTCCAAGAATGCAAACTCATATTTCTTTGCACCGAATATTGTTATTTCTTCCAAAACAAGCTGTGCGGCTTCAGGAACATACTGCTGAAGCTGTCCGCTTTCGGTTGCTTCCATCATCTGCCCCGCCCTTATCTTCTCAAGCGGAGTCCCATCTAATTTCATGGAATTCCATCTTTCTATATGCTTTTCCCGTTCACCGACCAATCGGTTGAATGCCTTTACAAATCCCTTTTCCAAATCTGCATTATCTACATAAGCATTGGTGCATGCAACTTTTCCATCCTTACGGTGATTCTTGCACTGCCATTGTATGATCCCCCTTGATTTCCATGAATGTCTTGTAAAAAGGCTTCCACATTCCCAACAGAAGATCTTTTCGCAGAAGGGATAACATTCTGAACCGTAACTGTAGCGGTCTGTCCCATGCTTCTGCATGAATTTCTCCCTGCGTTCAAATTCTTCCTGAACCGCATTCCATGTTTCCTTATCAATGATTCCCTTATGGCTGTCCTTTACATAGACCTGTGCGATCTCACCGTTGTTTTTGACCTGTCTCTTGGTAAGGAAATCTGCCGTATAGGTCTTCTGCAGAAGTGCGTCACCCATGTGCTTTTCCTGTTTTAAGATCCCTATGACAGTGCTTGGATACCACTTTGTCTGCCCGAGACACCCAGGAACTTTCTCTTCCGTCAGTTCCTTTGCGATCTGTGCCGGATTGATTCCGATAAGGAAGTCCCTGTATATCCTTCTCACTGTCTTTGCCTGTTCCTTATTGATGACAAGCTTCCCGTTCTCATCCTTATCATATCCGAGGAACTTGAATGTGTTAAGATGCATTTCACCGTTCTTGAATTTCGTGCGGATGCCCCATTTACAGTTCTCTGAAATATTCCTTGATTCATCCTGTGCAAGGGAGCTTAGGATGGTGAACAGAAGCTCGCCCGTAGAATCCAGTGTGTTGATGTTTTCCTTCTCAAATATGATGCCGATCCCTAAATTCTTTAATTTTCTGGAATATGCTAGGCAGTCCTGCGTGTTCCTCGCAAAACGGCTGATGGATTTTGTTATGACAAGGTCTATCTTACCTCCCTCGCAGTCTGCGATCATCTTTTTGAACTGTTCCCTTTTCTTTGTATTTGTACCCGAGATCCCCTCATCTGCATAAATACCGGCCATTTCATAATTCTCATGCTCATTGATATATTTTGTATAATACTCGACCTGTGCCTCAAAACTATGGAGCTGGTCTTCCTGGTCTGTTGACACACGGCAGTAGGCTGCCACCCTTATCTTCTTTTCCTGTACCGCCTTATGCCCTGTCCGCACCTTCTGGCTTCTTGCTGGTATAACTGTAACGCTTCTTGCCATTCTTATCATCCTTTCTCTGAATATAAATATCTTTTTTGATCTCTCCCCATCCCTTTATGATGGTGTCCGGAACCCTGGTCCCATCGCAGGCATCTTTTCCTTTCCGCTTTCTCCTGCTGCATACCCACGTGACTTTATGACTCTGGGGATTTACATATCTTACAAGTCTGCTTCCACATAATGCACAGAATATCTTCTCTCTGTAAGGATACTCTGCTTCAGTATTTTCTGGAATTGCTGGCGGCTGCTTCTTTTTATGCCTTCTTTTCCATGACTGCTCTTTTAAATAAGTAAATTCCTTCACTCCCTTATCCGATGCTTTCTCAGCAATATATGTGTTTTCTTTAAAATGCCACGCACTCCGGAGCACACCATCCGGGATATTAATGCCATCACAGAAGGTCTTTCCATATCTTTTTGTTCCACTGCACCCCCAGTTAAGTCTGTTGCCTTTGCTGTAGATTCGTTTGTAAAGGGGATATCCGCATTTAGCACAATAGATTTTATTCATGTAAGGATAATTTTCTTCCGTGAACTCCTCGATCACTGAGCCTTCCGCAAGATAATCCCGCTTTGCAGCCAATGCATCCTGTGCTTTCTGCCAGAGTTCAGGGGAAACAATAGCTTCATGGTCATCCTCGATGTACCATGCATCCACTTCTCCCCTGTTCCTGACCAGTTTTCTCTCTTCATTCACGAAGTGCTTATGCATGATGTAATCGCCTTTGTAAATCTCATTTTCAAGAAGACGAAACACGGTGCTGTCTACCCACTGTACACCGCCTACCGTTTTTACTTCGTTTTCATTCAAGTATCGTTTGATTGATGCAGGAGTATATCCGTCTGCTGCCATCTCATAGATTTTTCTTACCCATACAGCTTCAGCTTCGTCAGCAACAAATACTCCTCTCTCGTCTTTTGTATAACCGAAAGACCGCTCAAGGTACTGTACGGGAATACCTGCCTCATACTTTCTCTGATAAACCATCTTTGCACCAGCACTTCCGCTTTCACTTTCTGCCTGTGCGAATGCTGCAAGGATCGTAAGCATCAGCTCCCCTTCCCCTGACAGGGTATTGATATTCTGGAGTTCAAAAAAAACACCTACATTCAGTTCCTTCAGCTTTCGTGTAGCTTCCAGAACGATTGAGGTGTTTCTTGCAAAACGTGATACTGATTTTGTTAATATAAGGTCTATCTTACCTTTTTCTGCATCGGCAAGCATCTTCTGCAGACCGGGTCTCTTTTCTTTAAATCCCGATATGGCAAAATCACTGTAAACTCCGGCATATTCATAATTCGGATTGGCTTTTATGACCGTCTCATAATGCCTGACCTGATTTTCCAGCGAATTTTCCTGTTCATCCGCATCTGTCGATACACGACAGTATGCACAGACTTTTAACTTTCTTTTCTGCTCCCTGCTGCCTTCCCTGATCTGAATTTCCACAAGCCATACCTCCTTCCGTTTTGGTAGTCTATATATCACTCTGAAAGCCAATAATAGCAAGTGTTTTCTTGAATACCTTTCACCTTTCTTTCCTTGGCATAAACTGAAAAAAATACGGCTAACAGCCATTACTGACCATCAGCCATATTCCTATGCCTTCACGATATAATCTGAAGAAACAAATCCATAGTATTTTCCTGCAATGCGGATATAATACCACGCTTTTCCGTCTGACGCCTTTACGGTATCACAGACATCTACCAGATTCCCTCTGTACAGATATGGATAAGATTTGATCCGGCCATATTCCTTTCCTGCCCATTTGCGGACATTTAAGGATGAAGCCGTAACCTTCCCTACCCATTTCGGTGTTTTATTGATACCACCAGAACTGCTGCTCCCACCAGCATTCCCAGAAGAAGTATTCTGTGAAGATCCACTGTTGTATTTCGGTACTCCATATCCACGGATATATTTTCCATTTACCTGCAGGGTTCTCCTTCCTACTGCATTTCCTTTATTTCCTTCGATTACTGTAATCGTACTGCCGGATACCTTTTCTACAATTCCGACATGATCCGGCCATCCGGTGTTATCACCTTTACCGGAATCATCCCAGTCATAAAAAACAATATCCCCCGGTCTTGGAACTCTTGCATCATTTTCGTCCCATTCCCCCAGCTTCTGGAACAGGGCGATCATCTGACCGCATCCGCACTCTGTCGGGATAATATCCGTCATACCTGTCTTAATGGCACATGCTGATACAAACGTGGCACACCACGCATCGGTATATTTTACCGAATAATTTCTTGCCAATGGTCTGTGTACATTATAAGTATCAATGATCTTTTTATGGGATCCGTCTGCCTCACGGCATCCGACCCATGCCTTTGCCTGTGCAATCAATGTTGCTGCTGTTTTTGCCATAGTCTCTCGCTCCTTTGCATTGTCATATTTTCTCAGCTCATACTGCTCTACCAGAGCCATACAGTTCTTCACATAATCAGAACTGGTCGCAAAACTGTCTTCCCTGATAGTTTCCAGGTACTTCCTTGGATCCGTAATGCCTTTCAGGTTCTGATATCTGGAAAGCTGGATAAATTCGAAATATCCCTTTACTCCTTCTTCCATCGAAGAATAGGTACGGAAGTTGTCACGGATTGACGTCAGTGTTCCGGGTGTGTATTCTTCTTTAGTTGAAAGATTGACTGAACCACCATTCCACTTTGTTCCGCATTTCAATCCAAAATAGTTATGATATTTCGCAGCCAGGGTGCTTTTCCCCCAGCCGGATTCCAAAATTGCCTGTGCAATAACAGAAGAATGGACAAGAATGCCATACGCTGAAGCATACTTGTCCACATATCCTGCAACCGCTGTGATAAATTCTTTCTTGTTCATAGCGGTTATTCTCCTTTCTCTGAACGGTCATGGAGCTGCTCCAAAACCTCCTTGATTTTTTCCGGTACAGGAAGTCCCAGATGCGATGCATTTTCCAACAGGCTCACGCCTTCATTGGAAAGATAGAAGAAGACCACCGCTGTCCGTAACACACTGCCCGTACCGATCACCTGCACATCCAGGATGTTTGCAATTCCGACAAGCAGAAAGATCAGGACCTTTCTGCAGATTCCACGGAAGCCTACTGCACTGGATAACTTCCTATCGCTGACCGCACACATCACTCCCGTGAGATAATCGATCACAACGAATGCAAGCAGTGCATAGATCAGACCATCGCATCCGCCAAGGAAATATCCTAGCCATCCTCCTACTGCTGTAAAAACAAACTGTACCGTGTTCCAAAATTCCTTCATAATGAGTTCCTCCTTTGATTTTTGGGTATAAAAAAAGCACCTCCGAAGAGATACCAGTTACTAAAATTATGCAATGCGCTTCCACATATAACAGGTGATATAAGGCGGGAGGTTCTGACCGTTTCCAGATCCAGCTGAACTAAGCGTACCTTTTGCCGTAAAGGTATGACTGTGGGCTGTCGAATCCGTTTCCTCTACCAGTTCGCTCTGTGGACTATAATTTCCATAAGCAGCATTATATGATTCTCCCTCTGAATCATTATTGGGTGCTGCTGGAACAGGGTATGGAAGCGTATGGGAATGCGCTCCTCCTGTTACTGTGACCGCCGTTCCGGTAAAGGTATGCGTATGGCTCTGCAAATATTTGCTTCCACCCGTTTTTTCCACCGTAGAAAATTCTGAATCCGATGTATTCACCCCAATGGGAACACGTCCGCTTCCCCATGACTGCCATGTGCCGCCAAACAAGGATGCCGGACTGGTATTATTCACGGACATATAAATGCTGCCCACAGGATAAATCGCAGAAAATGTAATTTTCCCCTCTGCCACATTCTTCAATTCATCCAGTATATCAGCTACCTGAGAGCACAGATCATCATATATCTCCAGCCTTTCTGCTTCATTTGTTAAACGTTCCTCTTCAGCGGCTTCCCTATCGTTCTCGTTTGATACCCTGATTTTTTCAGCACTATTTCTATTAGCTTCCGCTGTCACACGGCTTTTCTCAGCAGATACATACCCTTCCACCTGTGTATTGATTGCATTGATGGAATCATAAATACTCTGCCTGACATCTTTTCCATATACCGCAGACAGGATCTTATTCAGATACGTTGTGACATTTGCCATCTTTTTCTCCCTCCTTCAGCTGCCTATACTCCATACACTTCATTTCCCGTACTTCTGACAGCACGCCTGTCAGGATTACATCAAGAAGACTTGCCGGAAGCCCGTATTTCTGTTGCAGTGCAACCACTGATTTTGTCATGTCCTCCCTTGCATGATCCAGAATCATGCCAAGAGGCATGGGATTCTGTTCTGTTTTATTCTTTTCCTGCTTTTCCACTAAATGCACCTCCCTCAAACAATGCTGTCATTTTTGTCATAGCTGATTCCATAGCAGTAACCTTACCTAAAACTTCTTCCAGCTTCATTTCAAGCGGTGAGCCAGACATCAGTTCCACTGTTTTTTCTGCCATTTCTGTTTTTCCTTCCTTTGGCTTTTCCCCACGGGGAAGTTCCAGTTCGATTTCTTTTTCCACTTTATACCTCCTTAATTCCAGTATCCGACTATGATGCCGTTTTTTACCTGAAGCTTACTGTAAGTCCAGCTGATTGCCCCATTTCCTTTATCCGTAATATTCATGATGATTGGGATCGTTCCAGTAAATGCACTGTATCCGCCAGAAGAAACACCCGAAAGTTTAATGTTGTAGAGCGTATTCCACTCCCCATAAAAATCACAGCCCAGATGCAGCCCCTGTTCCGTGTAGATACTGTTTCCCTGTGAAAAACACAGCATCGTGGTATAGGATGAAGCTCCGCTTGTTTTCTGATAACACCATGCCATATACTTTCCGGTATATTCCAGATCAAACACCAGCCCCTTATGTGCTGCATTACCTGACCATTGGTTTGTACCGATTTTTCCCACATAAGTTCCACCCCTGTAAAAATGCTCTCCATTATAATTGAACTTCGATACCAACTGATCAGAAGTATTGAACACCTGCAGTTCTCCGTTCTTTAACTGGATATAATCCGTGATTCCATTCCATGCAGTCTGCAGTTCCCCAGCAATAAAAGAATCTGCATAAATACTTCTGGCGGCAATATATTTTCCTACGATTTTTCCATCCATCGTAATGGCTGTTCCAAATGTCCCGTTATATCCCGTACTGGAATATCCAAGACCATTTAAATTCCATCTCCACACCTTTTTAGCAGTATTCTTATCTGCGGTATCCATGATCAGGATCTCTTCCGGTCTTGTCACCACATGTCCTGTAGTTGCTGCCGTAATCAGGGCTGTGGCATTTTCTATCGCCATCCGCAGGGTATCAGACTGTGGCGGCAGTGACTGGATTTTCTGCACAAGCGAATCGTTCTGATTCGTTGTTCGCTCTGAAATTCCTGCCTTTACACTTGTTCCAAGCGTTACCGTATTATTCTGTGGATTCTGCAGGTCAATGGTAAGTGCAGTAACCGGAAAATACCGGTCCATTCCGTGTGGTTTTGACACGACCCGGATGGAATCCCCCAGTTTGATCCGTTCGATATCCACATCCACCATGTTCAGGTCCACGGCATTGCAGGTCAAAGACAGGTTCTCAAACTGAATATCTGACAGATATTTCTCTGCTTTCTTCTTCAAATTGGCCGGCTCTCCGACATCCTCAAAACTTACAGTCCTTGTCACCACGCCATATTCTTTTATGGCATCCGTGGATTCAATATACGGAACATCCTTATTCACACTCCTGATCGTGGTATATTCTTCCAGCCCTTCGATCGAACTTTCCTCCAATCGTTTACCAAGCGGGATCACTCTGGTTGCAATTTCAGATGCATCCGCATTTTCTGTATAATCAAGAAGGTTACTTCCAAACTCAATGACCTGTGTATTGGTATTATCATAATCTGCGATATAATCCAGGTAACGGGTCGTGCCGGAATGCCGAATCCGTAAATGCCCTCCCAGTCTGTCTACCAGCTTATCCTGAATATCATCCAGCGTATTTTCCCAGTTTGTGTAGCGGTAGATGCTGTCATTGCTATCTTCCACCGTCACCATCCCAGTAACAAACATTTTCGGATACAGGTCTTTCCTGTCGAATGTATGGGTGTAATGCCACAGAAGATTGGAACTGTTAGCATATGGATTATGGGCACTCTGCATATCAGAAACTTTCTTCGTTTCCACTGCCGTATAAGATGGAAGTGATGATACCGTTGCCGTACCTGAAATTTCGCTTGTAAACTCCACACTGTCTATGGAAAATCCATAATAGTTATTAACCGATGCATCCGTATGCCAGTACACATAAAAATCTCCTGCAGGTACAATAAATGTTTTTCCTGCCACATCATTAGCCCTTTTCTTTGTAAAAACGGCATATACCGTACTTCCAGACTTAAAGAAGAGGGAAAGGTTATCAAAAGAACCGCTTTCTCCTGCACATTTGGAGTTAAATGTGACAGCAAGCCGTTTTTCCATTGTTGTCTGCATATTATGGACAGCAAGCAATGCGTTCAAGAAACTACGCACAGTATAGCTGTGGTATGCCTTCGGTTCCTGTATTGAATCCAGAAGATATGCAAGCTCCCCTTCACACACCACTGTCTGGGTATTATAAAAATTCTTCTCCATACTGAAGATGCGTCCGTAGAAGATACTATCCCCGTCTTTTTCCACCCGGATGACAGAAGTCAGCTTTTTCATCTTGTCACACATCGGATTCACTGCCGGGATATCAAACTCAAATGAACCGGATTTATTATCCGCCAGTTCCAGTTTGGTATTAAAAATGACCAGCTCCTGATCTCCTGGAAGATACAAAAGCTGATCGTCACAAAATACTTTATACATTTACAGACTCCCTCCCCGGAACTCAATATTTACTGTATACTTTCCGTAAAAATAGAGTCTTCCACCTCCTGCCGGAATGATTAGATCTGCAAAGCGATTCCGGCCTTCCTGCAGAGTGTACCTCGTCCCATTAAAAGTAATATAGTTCGAAACGCTTTCATCAAGGTTGCTGACAAGAAATGCAGGAACAACTGGAATACCGCTTCCTTCCAGAAGTTTACTGCTGCTTCCAGAGACACTGATCCCACGGTAATCACGGATGATCCCTGTTTCAAAATTCAATACGTCCCACAGCCAATCCTCACTTGACACATTAATTTCGTATTTATACGCATCCGCATCTATCGTCAGGGTAAATGTACCGAGCCTTCCATTTCTGGAAAACCCCGAAACTTCTGCACGTCCGTGATAATACACATCCGGCTCCTGATCCAGAACAACCCGTACTTCTTTGCCCTGATATGCCTTCAGAAATGTCCGGTAAAACACCGGCCACAAATCTTCCCTTTCCATTTTCCCTAAAGAAAACTTAAGCTGTCTGGACTCATATTCCACCTGCCCTGTCAGTGTTTCCGTAAGGTCAATTCTGATACTGCTTCCAGGCACTTCGATATAATTAGTTTTCGGGGATGGCTCACTTACGATATCCGTATTGCTGATCACAAGACCATAATCTTTCCATGTGTGCTTTCCATTGATCGTTGCCCCAAATCCTGCGGTTGTATATTTGCCCATCAGACCATGCCCCTTTCTGCTTTAAATTTCTGCATGCCCAGTTTCTGATTGATCCCGGGTGCCAGTTTTCCTATCAGCGTTCCGTCATCCAGATAGATGCCCTTTCCGCTGTTTTCTGCTATCACAGCCAGATACTGCTCCATTGCTGAAGTATTCAGCCTGTTTGTCAGGATATTTTCCAGCTGTTCATAAAAGCCTTTCAGTGGAAGAACCGCTTCTTTTCCGGCTTCCCCTCCTGCCATAAGACTCGACCCGTTCATACCAAAGATGGTCGGTCCTGTCATGATACCGCCTTCCTTGTACCAATCGATATTCAGATGCGGTACACTTGGCGGAGCAAGTGACAATTTCCCACTGATACTGAAATGCGGTAACTTGATATGCGGAAGCGACAAATGCATGTTATTAAAGAACCCCGTGATCTTGTCCACGATTCCTTTAATAGTATCCCGTGCTGCCTCAATCGGTGTAACGATTGCACTCTTGATCCCGTTCCAAACAGATACCGCTGTCGATTTGATTCCATTAAAAACAGAAGAAAGTGTATTCTTCAAAGCCTCAAATACGGAAGACACCTTGCTTTTAATGCCGTCAACGACCGTGCTGATTGCGGTTTTGATTCCATTCCACACCGTAACCGCTACCGTTTTTACTGCATTGAATACCGTGGTTACCACTGACTTAATGGCATTCAGCACGGTAGATATCTTTGTACTGACTTCATCCCAGACTGTGCTGATCACAGTCTTTATGGTATTCATGACTGTAGAAATCACCGATGCCACGGCATTGATCACAGTCGAAACCGTGCTTTTTATCGTATCCCATACGGAAATAATGGTCTCCTTACAGTTCTCCCATACAAAGCGGAACGGCAGTGTAATGATATTAAATGCTGCTTCCAAAAGCGAACCAATAAACAGAATTCCTACCTGTACCACATTCTTGATGGTCTCCCATACTCCGGTAAAGAATGACGTGATCCCGTTCCAGATATTTGTAAAGAATGTGGATACAGAAGTCCATACTGCATTCCAGCTTGTCCCAAACCATCCAAGGACTGTATCCGCAATCCCACGGATAAGATTCAATGCTGCCGTAAAGATCCCAGTGATCCCATTCCAGATGCCGGAGAATATCTCCTTGATCCCCGACCACATCTGCTCCCAGTTTCCTGTGAAAAGTCCGATAAACACATCCAGCAGTCCCGTCAGTACATCAAGCACTGTACCAAGAACTGTTGAAATGATACTGAATGCTGCTTCAAACACAGGTGCCAGAAGTTCACAGAAACCATTCCAGATTTTTTTCAGTGTATTTACCACTGCAGTAAAATCAATATTAAGGGCTGCCAGCCTTTCCTTGATCCCTTCAACAAATGCCTGTACCTTCTTGACAATACCTTCCCAGATTGCTGTCATGACATTTCTGAATTCCTCGTTGGTATCCCACAGATGTTTAAACGCAGCCACTAAAACGGCCACCACGGCAATAACCGCCAGCACAGGTCCTGCTACCGCCCCAAGTGCACTTGCAAGCCCGGTTACCGAACCGCTGCTTCCTGCGATCTTTACTCCAAGACTTGCGATTCCTTTGGCAAGGGAAGAAAAGCCTTTCATCGCTGTCCCTACGGTTGAGATCGTTTTTCCAAGAATGATCAGGAACGGTCCGATGGCTGCAACCACCGCTGCAACACGGATGATCAGATTTCTCTGGGATTCATCCATGCTGTTCAGCTTATCTACAAATCCCTGTATCTTGGAGACAAGACTCCGGATCACAGGCATAAGCGCCTCTCCAAAAGAAATGGCCAGACCTTCCACCGCTGATTTTAAGATGGTGATCTGACCGGACAGGTTATCAAGCTGTGTATCTGCCATCTGCTGTGCAGCACCACCGGATTCCGTAATGGACTTCTGAAGACTGTCCCAGGTATCCCCGGTATTTGCAAGCAGGGAATTTACGGATGCCAGATCCGTTTTATTAAAGATCGTACTGATGATATTATTCTTCTCTGCAGAGGTCATGCCGTCCATAGACTTATTAAGGTCAGAAAGGATATCGTTCAGACTCCGCATGTTTCCCTGCGAATCATAAACCTGAAGGCCGAGACTCTCCATACAGGCAGCTGCCTTATCGGTCGGACTCTGTAATGCAAGGATCACGTTTCTAAGATGTGTACCGCCCTCTGCTCCCTTGATACCATTATTGGCCAGAATACCAAGGGCCGTATTTAATTCTGCCGTACCGCCTTTTACGGATTTGGCAGTTGCACCAATGGTAAGGATTCCTTCCCCAAGTTGCGCCACGGATGTGTTCGTTGTCGATGCTGTTTTTGCCATCTGATCGACCATTGTATTGGCTTCATCCGTCTGCATGCCAAGGGCTGACATTGCATCCGTTACCATATCCGATGCAGATGCAAGATCAATATCTCCTGCAGCTGCCAGATTCAGTACCGTTGGAAGCGTATCACACATCTGCTGTGTATCATAACCTGCCAAAGCAAGGTAATTAAGTGCCTGTGCACACTCACTTGCAGAAAAGGCTGTTTTCTCTCCCATCTGCTTCGCCAGGGTACGCAGGGTATCCATTGTATTTACTGACTGTCCATCCACCTTTGACATGGAATCAGCCGTAATTCCCATTGTGGCCTGTACCTGGCTCATGGAAGAATCAAAATCTGCCGTAGTCTTCACGGCTGCCGTACCAAGACCTGCAACTGCCGCTGTAACGGGAAGCATTTTTGTTCCGACACCGGATATCTTATTTCCGACTGACTCCAGCTTCCCACCAACCTCTTCGATTTTTGCAAGGGCAGCATTGGAATTGACTGCTTCCTGTGCCAGCTTTTGGAGTTCCTGTTCCGTTTCGATGATCTCCCTCTGAAGGGCATCATATTTGTCCTGTCCCAGATCCCCGTTCTCCAGCTGCTGCTTTGCCTGTTCCTGTGCTGTTTTTAAAGCATCCAGTTTTTCTTTGGTAGAACCAATGGCATCCTTTAAGAGTTTCTGCTTCTGTGCAAGCAGTTCTGTATTTGCCGGATCCAGTTTCAACAGCTTATTGACATCCTTCAACGAAGACTGGGTCGTCCTGATCGTTGCATTTACATTTTTCAGGGCTTTGTCAAGACCAGTGGTATCTCCTCCGATCTCGACCGTGATTCCTTTAATCCTGCTTGCCACCTGCACACACCTCCCCCGTCATGGCAGAAAAAAAGCACCGATCACAACTAAATGATCGATGCCTCATTTTCATAAAAACATAATTTTCTAAGTATAGGAAAAGCACCGCAAATGCGATGCTTTTCCATTCGTCATATCAGGTTTACATTACCAGTCATCTTCCTCATCAAACAGATTTCCTGCCGATGATAAAAAACCAATTTCCCCTGTATCCATATCCATAACCGTATGATCAGATAACCTCATTAAAAGATCACCATCTTCATCCACTGCCATGCTATCCGATATTGTATAGCCCGTCTTTCCATTAAACAGGTCATAAAAAAAGTTTCCCATACAAATACCTGCCTTTCTCAGATTCCTAGTCATCACACCAGCCAAAGCCAAAATCCGGCTCATAATAAATCATATCCCGGTCAAAGTGATTCCCTGTTTTTCGGGCTTTTCCTTCGTTTGTTCTTCTCGCCCGGCATGCCTTATTATTCGGATTATTCTGATTGGCATAATCATTAAGCTGCTGTTTCGTATGAGTTTTACCGGATACTCCTTTTCTCTTAGCCATAGTTATCCTCCTTTCTTCCTGATTCCATTAAATAACCTGCAGAAGATAGCGGACACTTTTGTCACCTTCTAAGCTGAATCCATAGAATATTTTCCAAGGATTATCCCTGCATAATTATTTTCTCAGGAGTGGAGAATAATTTCTGTATTCTTTCAAACAGAAATTATACAATATCATAATAACATGATTTTTCTGATGCTGCTATCAGAATTTATCAAAATCATCCTGCGTGGCGATCTTATTATATTTCACGCCATCATTTGCTTTTTCCGTCCACATGTCGATCACCAGCCCCACCGTCAGAAGATCCAGATCCGATATGGATATTCCAATCTCTACGCTGCGCAGAAGGAACAGCGGTGTTGTCATTTCCCGTTCACTTCTGCCAGACCTTTTTTTGCTGCCACCTCTGTTGCAAGGTTATCACCCCACAGTTCCAGGATCTGAGGCAGCACCTCATAGATGGAAAACATATCAAACTGGTCCAGCCAGTCATCAATGGATGCCGGGATGCTGTTATCCGCATGGTAGGCCATGATATATGCAACATTCTCAAAGATCTCCAGGTCATCGATCTGGAACTCATCCCCATCCTCGGTCTTACCCTTATAGGATTTTTCCAGTTTCGACAGATCCTTAAAAATATCCCTCTTGAACTTTGCACGGTATAATCTCGGAACGGTCGCAGATGACCGGAATGGGATCGTTTTCCCACAAATTTCAATTTCTCTTTTTAACATACCCTTTCACCTTATCCTTTCGCACTGCTTTCTTCTGTTTCTGACGGAATGTATACGGACTTATACCAGTTCGCATATGTCGCTGCATCCGTGGTATCTCCGGTACGGCTCTTTACCAGTCCGTCGCTCCTCGGATCAGCCGTCAGCGACAGCTTCTCCGTTCCCGGCTCGATCGTATCTTCTTTTGTTTCGGATTCGATGGATGGGCGGGATGCCGTACAGTTATACATCACATGGCGGATACTATTCACATCCCCGTCAAATTCAAATAACAGGGCAAATTTTACACTTTCCCCGATGTTTGTACTTTCCACAAGCACGCCTTTTCCATCCAGCTTCTCCTGTAAGATCTCCGTCCGGAACCACTCCGGAATCAGTGCAATTTCCAGATCACCGCTGTATCCGTTATTCGTTACGGAACGGAAATATACGATACCATCTGCATAAAACGGTGTGGATTCCCCTTCTGCATCCAGGCTGATACTGACTGCTCCGGGGATTGCCTTTGGATTTTCATAAGAAAATGTTGTCTCACCGCTGCTGCTCACTGTTTCCTTCAGCTTTGCTGCATGGACATTTTTCAGATTATATTTTACTTTATTTCCCATGTCTAAACCTCCATCTCAAATGAATACAGGACTTCATACAATTTCTCGCTTTCAATCCATACCTCGGATTTCTCATAAAAAATACCCTGCTTATCCAGCACGGCTTCTACTTTCTGTTCTGCCGACAAGTCCTTACAGTCGGTATACAGTTCGATATGGACTTCCGTAATCTTCAGATACACCTTTCCGTCCGCAGAAAAATGATTACTCTGCGGAAGAAGATAGCACACAAACGGCGGTTCTGCTGCTTCCCCCTCTTCAAAGTGGTCGTAGGCAAATGGCAGTCCTGTTTCTTCCATCATCTTAACCAGATCATCCATTCCGGATCCCCCTCTCGATTTCTTCCTCAAGCTGGCGGATTCCTGACTCCTCTGCAGGTGCAATATGCGGTCTTGCTGCTACCCGGCCGCCTCCCCTTTTTGCATGTCCATGCTCCAGGAGATGAGCGATCTGGTATCGGTTTTTGGAATGTACCGTCACCTGCAGGGACTTACTGTCTTCCCCGGTCTTTTTGACCGCCCAGCTTTTTCCATAAGTTCCGGTCTTTTTCGGTGCTGTGTCCGCAATCTCCTCCCGGACTGTTTTTCCGGCATTCCTGACCGCCTTTTTCATCACTTCCGTAGTCAGACTGGAATAATCGTCCAGCTCCTTCATGACTTCCGATGCAAGGGCATCCGCTTTGATCTTCTTTGCCATTTCCAATTCACCTCACCGTTTGATCCGTTCCGCACGGATCCTGACAGATTTATTTTTATACTGCACGTTATCAATAAACGTAATATTATAAAGATCCCCACGGAACCTGATGCGGTAATGCTCACTGTCCAGGGCTGCCACCTCGCTGCAGTACCGGATAATAAAATCCAGTTCAGACTGGGCATTCAACTGCTTTGCTGCCCAGTATTCTTTTCCAGACAGGTTATTGGCATAAGCAGCACAGGAATACACATCTTCCCAGACTGCCGTATGGTTTCCGATCTTATCTGTTTTCACGGAACTTTTCTGGAGCGTGATCCGGTCACGCATCAACTCGATCATTAAAACTTCTCCTTCCGTATGCCAAAGAGCAGATATTTCACGGTCTCCGTCATGGCCTTATGGTCGGCTTCCTCCCTGTGCTCATAAAGGTAAGCGATCACATACAATTCCGCTGTCCGCACAACTGCTTCATGCTTTTTAAGTACCGCTGGAGTCCGTCTTGTTACATTTTTAATCAAAGCATTTGCAGTTTCCATCAGATCGAGGATAAAACTATCCTCGTCTGATGAATCCACCCTCAGATACCCTTTGGCTTCCTCAAGCGTTACAAACATTCAGCCCACCTACTTTCCGGCAGCTTTCACATCGAGTGTTTTCACTGCCTCAGACAGGATCAGCTTGCCGTCAACACGTTCGGAAGCGAGAAATCCAACCTGTCCCGTTGTAGCATAAAGCTCATTCAGTCTCTTGAAACTTCTGCCCTGGCGTTCTGCGATCCAGTAATAACTGTAATCACCGAATGCCATCACACGTTTTCCTGCTGCAAGCTCCGGCACATAAATGGATGTACGGTAAGGACGGTTCAAGATTCTGTCCGGCTCTCCTTCCCTTACAGAGGGCTGCCAGATATAATTTCCATTTCCATCCTTCAGTTTTCTGATCGCCTTAACGGTCGAATCATTCAGAAGCCATACCGCTTTGTTACGGTATGGAGCACGAAGGGAATAGTAAAGATCCATGACATCATCAAACGTAATGGTGGTATTTGCAGCTGTCACTCCTGTTTCAGCACCGCCTGTTGCGTTGAAAATACCTGTAGGTTTTCCTGCTCCGTCACCGATGAAAAATGCTTCTTCTTCCTTTGCACCGATTCTTCTTCCAAACTCCCTGGAAATATACTGTTCGATATTAAACACGCTGTCATTTAAAAGCTCATCTGAAACTTTGATCATGGTTGCCAGCTTATGAGCACCAATGGTTGTCTGCCCAAAACTGTCATTGGATTCTGTAAACTGACCTCCTTCATCGATCCATGCTGCCTCACCCTTTGATGTGACGATTGGAATCTTACGGTCACCGCTCGATGTCTTGATAACAGTAGCCAGATTACGGAAGAATACTTCATCATTCAGGGCTTCCACCAGTGTTCTTTCATACTCATCCGGCACAAGATATCCACCCTCGGAATCCGTACCAATAGAAAGAGCGTTCTGTACTTCGTATGACATTTTGTTTCTCATACCATTCCAGAACGCTCTTCTGTATTCATCGGTTGCCCTTCCTGTTTTTACCTCCCCGCCAGTTCCGGCATGCGGCTGGTTTGTGATCGGGGTGCTTGTTGCCTTTGCAAGCTCTGCATCAATGGCAGCCTGTCTTTCCAGTCTCTCGATCTCTTTTCCAAGATTTACGACATCCGCTTCCATCTTGTCATAGGTGGCTGCATCTTCTGCAGATACAAAACCTTCCTGTGTTCTCTTGGCATCGAGGAATGCCTTTGCAGCTTCCCATGCCTTCGCTCTCTTTTCTCTTAATTCTAAAATCTTACTCATAGTTCATATCCTCCTTAATGTGCTAAGAGACTCAGTCTCTTCTCCAACTGGTTGACCGGTATCATGGCATCCTTATCGGACACCTTGGAAAGGAACGACTCATTCATCGCCTTGGTGGAAAACATCATGGAATCCTGCTGGAACGGGAGCTTCTTTTTCCCGTTTTTGTCCTTATCGCCCTCTCCGTCCCCTTTCTCTCCATTGCTTCCTTTCTCCGGCTTTTCTTCCGGCTCATCCGGCTTTTTCTTTTTCTCATCCTCATCGGAATCAAAAAGGATCTTATCCGCAAAGCCAAGCTCCACCGCCTTCTTTGCATTGAACCAGGTCTCGTCATCCATCATGTGTGAGAGCCTTGCACGGGTAAGCCCCGTCTTGAATTCATAGGCATTCAGGATAGATTCCTTGACCTCATTCAGCATGGCGATTGCTTTCTGCATATCCTTCGCCTCACCCATTGCCATCGTTGCAGGATTATGGATCATCATCATAGCCACCGGGGATACACAGACCGTATCTCCTGCCATAGCGATCACGGATGCTGCTGAAGCTGCAATACCATCAATCTTGACCGTCACACTTCCCTTATAATCACGGAGCATGTTATAGATCTGGGCTGCTGCAAACACATCACCGCCCGGTGAATTGATCCACACCGTGATATTTCCATTTCCGGCATTCAGCTCATCTTTGAAAAGCTGCGGGGTGACTTCATCCCCGTACCATGTTTCATCCGAAATCATGCCATTTAAAAAGAGCGTCCTTTCCATGTCAGGCACGCTCTCATCTTCATTCCTTATCCAGTTCCAAAACTTCCGCTTCATCTTTTACCTCTCTTTCTGCTGTTTTCCTGTGCAGGGAGTTTTTTCTCTTCCTGTGTCTGTCCGGTATCCTTCCCAGCAAATGCACCCGCATCTGCAAGTTTTGTCATAGCACCGTTAATAAGATACAGGCTTCCTCCTTCTTCATCCGGGATCGGATTCATGTTCTCCATCTCACGGATGTCATTGGCAGAAAACCACCCGTTCTGCCTTCCGACCGCATAGCCGTTCATCCTTGACTGGTAATCCCCACGGAGGAGGCCATCCACATTCAGCTTGATAAAATACTTTCCTTTCTCTCCCGGCAGAAGGAGTGATCTCTGTAAGGACTGCTCCCACCGGATCACCCACGGGTCAAGTGTGTATTTTACGAACTCCAAAGACTGCTGCTCAATATTGGAAAAGCTCGATTTATCAAGGTCACCTATCATATGCGGTGGTATTCTGTATAACCTTGCGATCTCATTGATCTGGAATTTCCTTGTCTCAAGGAACTGTGCTTCTTCCGGTGGGATGCCTATCTGCTGGTACTTCATTCCTTCTTCAAGCACTGCGATCTTGTGTGCGTTATTCACGCCACGGTATACGGAGTTCCAGGATTCCCTCACCTTTGACGGGTCTTTCAGGACTCCCGGATGCTCCAGAACACCTCCCGGATTTGCCCCGTTTGCAAAGAAACTCGCCCCGTATTCTTCACAGGCAAGTGTCATTCCGACAGCGTTCTTTGCCATTGCAATCGGGGAATATCCGATCAACCCGTCAAATCCCAGTCCGGGGATATGAAGCACCTCCTCAGCTTTCAGCCTGATATCTCCATATTCCTTGAACATGGGGTTTTCATCACTGTTTCTGGAATACACATAATAGATGTTTCCACGGTCATCCCTCTGCACATCCATCTTATCCGGAAGGAGCGGATAAAGCCCAAGCACCCTTCCAGTCCCGTCCCTTATGATCTGGGCATACGCATTTCCCCATATTAAAAGATGACTCATCAGTGTTTCCCTGAACACAAATGAAGTCATCTCCGGGTTCGGCTCGTCATGGAGCAGATAATATAAAGGATGATCATGCACCAGCTTCTTGCCGCCGTCATCCTGATACTCATATACATGAAGCGGTAAAGATGCCACTGCTTCCGCAAGAATTCTGACACAGGCATATACTGCCGTAGTCTGCATTGCAGTCCTTTCATTCACAGGCTTTCCGCTTGTTGTTCTTCCGAACAGAAATGAATATCCTGCATCTGCTGCCTTGTCCACAGGCTTATCCCTCGCCTGTCCAAATCCAAATAAACTCTTAATTCCCATACGATACCTCCGCTGTTAAAATACTATAATTCCTCTGTCATCATATACACTTCCGTCACTACCTTCGTTTCTGATTGCACGGTCAAGTGCCATAACGGTTGCAACAGCCCCATCGATCTTCTCTGTGGATTTTTCTTTATCCATTTTGATGTTCCCTGCAGGATCCTGACGGACAAACACATTATCCATCATCCACCGCAGCACCTTATGACCGCCATGTGCGATCCGTCCTTCCAGTGTCAGCTTCATCAGTTCCTTGGTCGGTGGACTCATATCCTTATATCCCTGTCCGAACGGGACAACGGTAAAGCCCATGCCCTCAAGGTTCTGCACCATCTGTACTGCTCCCCATCGGTCAAAGGCAATTTCCTTAATATGAAACTTCGTACCAAGTTCATCAATAAACTGCTCTATGAATCCATAATGGATGACATTTCCTTCCGTAGTCTTTAAACACCCTTCGGCTGCCCAGACATCATACGGAACATGGTCCCTTCGTACACGCAGCCTCATGTTATCCTCCGGTATCCAGAAATACGGAAGAATCACATACTTTTCGGTATCATTCCTTGGCGGGAACACAAGCACGAATGCCGTGATATCCGTGGAACTTGAAAGGTCGAGTCCGCCATAGCATTCCCTTCCGAGAAGCTCTTCTTCATTCACTGCAAAGGAACAGGCATCCCACTTATCCATCTGCATCCACCGGGTGCTCTGTTTCACCCACTGATTCAGGCGGAGCTGCCGGAACACATTCTCCTCTGCTGCATTCTCTTTTGCACTGATATAGGCATTCTGCACTTTCTCAATGTCAATCGTGTATCCAAGTGACGGATTTGCCTTATACCACACATCCTCACTCGACCAGTCATCCTCATCAGAAGCCCCATAAATTACCGGATAAAAAGTCGGGTCGATCTTTCTTCCTTCAATAATATCCAGAGCCTTCTGATGCTGTTCAAAACACACGGAATTCCTGTCTGTCCCGGCTGTTGTGATCAGGAAGAACAATGGCTGTGTTCTGGCATCACCAGAACCTTTGGTCATGACATCGAACAGTTCCCGGTTCGGCTGTGCATGCAGCTCATCAAAGATGACCGCATGAACATTCAGACCGTGCTTGGTGTACGCCTCTGCCGACAGCACCTGATAAAAGCTGTTGGTCGGTTTATATACAAGCCTTTTTACGGACATGACGGGCTTGATCCTTTTCTTCAGTGCCGGACACTGGTCTACCATATCCACCGCAACATCGAATACGATGGAAGCCTGCTGTCTGTCGGAAGCACAGCCGTAGACCTCTGCTCCCCACTCACCGTCACCGCATGTCATATACAGTGCAATGGCAGCCGCCAGCTCCGATTTTCCGTTTTTCTTCGGTATCTCACAGTAGCAGGTATTGTATTGCCTGTATCCGTTTTCCTTTACCGTCCCATAAAGGGTACGGATGATCTCATCCTGCCAGGGGAGAAGTTCAAACGGAACTCCCCTCCACCTTCCTTTGGTGTGTTTCAGGCAGTTTATAAAATTGACTGCATGATCTGCTTTTGCTTCATCAAACATTATCCTGCACCGCCTTTCACAAGCAGAAGCTCCATTTCATCATTCTGCTTATCTTCCCCGCTGTCCGTGGAGATACGGCTTCTTGCAGACGGGGTCAGTCCGAACTGCTCACAGAACTTATTCATGATCTTCAGATATGTCTGTGCGATGGATACCTGCGGTACCTGCTGCCAGTATCCGCTCGGGGTCTTTACGATGGTCCCGTGCTGTGTAATAAACTCCTCTGCTTCTTTCCATCTCGCATATGCCTGACAGTATCCTGCGAATGCTGCCATATCTATTTCTGTCAGGATGCCGAGATGCTCCAGCTGTTTCGCCATCCTTCTCCATTCTTTCTTTGCCTCATCCTCAAGCCATGCCGGACAGCGCGGGGCTTTTTTCTCCGGCTTTGGTTCGCCCGTATTAAGGCTTCTCTTGCCCGGATTGCCCTCAAGCACCTTTACTGCCGTAGGCTTTGGTTTTCTTCCTCTCTGTGCCACTGTCCTCACCTCCCTGTAAAAAAATGGCAACAAAAAAAGACTCCCGAAGAAGCCTTTTTACATAACCGCTATCTGTTTGACCTGTGTATGGTCTCTATAATTTCTTCCTGTTCTTCCCTGCTCACGCCCATGCTTGCAAGTGCTTCACGGGTTCCACAGTCTGGACAGATAAGCGTCTGATTGTCTTCCCTTGAAAGGGCAGGTGTCCGTGTGTATCCTGTCCCGCATTTCGGGCAGATCCTTATTCTTAATGTTTCAGTCTTCATATCCTGCCTCCTTCACTGCCCTGATCTGTGCCTCAGAAAGATAATGCTCATCAAATCCGAAACTGATATAACCTTCAAGGCATGTTCTTACATAGGAAAGGGAAGGAATCCCGATTTTCCGCTCTTCGTGCATGATATACACAAAGCATTTCCTTTTTCTTATTTTTCCTGTCCGTATTCCCCTGATATCCAGTTCCATATCCTTTTTGTAATAAAAGACAGGGCATCCTTCATAACGGTCAAGTGCCTCTTCATCTGCTTCGGTAACAGTCCAGACCGCAACGGGAACCTCACTGCCTTCCTTCGGCTCAATCGTAAGGTATGCCCCTGTAAGACTTCCCTTGAAAAGCAATTCGTAATTCTTGATAACTGCGGTCCCCATAACCTTTGCAGTCGGACAACGCATTTTCATCTGCCGTAAATTCAGGTTGCTGCCATAAGCAATGTAATATCTTTTCTCCATAATGCTCCATCCTTTCTGAAGGGAACACCCTTCTACCACCTTAAGACCGCACATGGCGGTCAATGCTCCAAGGTGGCAGGAGGCTGTGCCCTTCAAGCTGCCCTTCCGCTTCTAAAAGCGGTGTCTCCTGCAAGTCTCTTTGTAAGAATGTCCCTTGCGGTCTTGAATTCATCCCCGATGAATCCGAGCCGTAAAAGCCATGTCCTCATTGCATATTTCGGATTTTCTGTCTGCTGCGGTTTCGGGCTTGCCGTCCTTACTTCCTTTGCCATCTGGCTTAAGGCAAGGCAGAGCTGGATGTAACTTTTCAGCTGTCCCGCATGCAGTCCGTTCAGCTTTCCGTCAGCCGGAGCATCAAATTGGAAAAGCCTGAACTCGACCGTTCCCTTTGTAAAAGTGGCATGGTAGTTTAACATATGGTATCGGCTGTCGTTGTAATGATGGTCTCTTCCGTAGCTTGCCCCGTTTGCCGTATACCAGATGTCTGCAAAGGCTGCCATCGTTTTCGGTTTCTTTTTATTGAGTTCCTTAAGAAATCTTGGGTCTACCGTTTTGCAGTAGCGGTTCATCCGCCAGCTGTCGAGGTTTAAGGCATCCGCTAAAAGGTTCTCGTGTCCCGCCATGATGTTTGCAAGGTTTCGTAAAGTCTGCGGTGTGTGTCCATTTGCTCCGATGTGGATGTGGACTCCGCATCCCCTTGTGGCATCGCTCTTGGCTCCTGCGTGTCTGAGCTTTCTTATCAGTTCCTGGAGAAGTTCGATGTCTTCGTAGTGAAGGATCGGTGTGACCAGTTCGCATTTTTTATCATCCGGTCCTGAAATGCTGCAATCCTTCTGGAATTTCCATTCCCTTCCGTTTGCATCCCATGCTGACCATGTATGATATCCGTTTCTGGAAGCTGTGTTTTCAAATCTTCCTGTTCCAAAGAATGTAGCTGCAAGTTCTGCTGCCTTATCCCTTCGGATGTTATTCATCTCAACCTCGACCCCGATGGTCTGTTTCTTCATTTCCTCGATCTGTTTTGCAATCCTTTCGTTCATGGCTTGTACCTCCGTTTGTTTTCTTCCCTTTCGGTAGGTACATATTCGCTCTAAAACACACATATATCCAGTTATATTGCATCCATAAACTGCACAAAGATCTGTTCCGAAACCTGTTTAAATTATGGCAAGTCCTTTTTCATCGGCATCATCATTTCTAAATATTTCTGGGCTTCATTTTCATCCATCTGTCCGAGTTTTTCGTATACCATCCATTCTTCCTCTGTCTGTGGTGCTGGCAGCGGATATGGATATCTTCCTAACAGATATTCCAAAGAGACCTGAAATTCATTGGCGATGCTGACTGCCTCTGCAATGCTCATCTTAACTTCACCATTCATAAGTTTCTTTGCTCTCTGTCTTTTTAAACCACACCGTTCTGCAAGTTCAGGGATTCCTATCCCATGAATCTTTACGATCTCCTGTAGCCGTTCTGCAATCACTTTTTCAAGGCCGTCTGTCTGCACCTCCCGGACCTCTGTCTGCGAAAGCGGTTCTATATCCTGTAGCTCTTCCTCTGTCATCCCAAAAGCTTCTGCGATACACATCCGCTCCAAATGGCTGGGTTTTCCCCTGCCGCCAAGCAGCCGTTCCACCCGTTCTTCCTTTATTCCACATTTTTCCGAAAATTCCGTTGTATCCATCTGATGCTTTTTCATCAATGCCATCAGTTTTCCTCTGACTTCTTTCACTTCATTCTCCTCTTTTAAAATTCTTCATCTGTGCAGAAAGTCATACCCATCTGCAGTTTTATGTAGATATTTGTATAGCGTTCCCTTTCACTGCCATCAGATCCCATCATGGCTCGAAGGAAGAACTGCTCCGCAGCTTTCTTCGATTCCCATGTCTCTTCTTTACCATAGCAGACCGTCACAATCTTATCCATTAGTCTTTTACCTTTCTCCATTCATCCACTCCATAGATCATCGCCAGTGACCCGTGTCCGTCCCATACCGTGTGGAGCTGTCCTGCATCATCCACATATTCCACAGTTCCGGCAGTTCCTGACGGGATCTTTCGGTAGGGGTCATCAAGGCGGATAAGCTCCACCCTGGTTCCCGCAGGATATTCCTTTCTCAGTCTCTCAAGTATCTGTCTGCTTACTCCGAACATACCGTTGACCCCCTTTCTGCTCTGCGGTTGGCTTTCCACTTTTCCGCATCTTCCGGGGTCCGGAATGCCGTATGTCCTTTCAGCCCCTTAAGGAAGAAGGACCTTGTTTCCTTTCCTTCGCTCCCGCCAAATCCGATGGATACCAGCCATGCCCTCATGTAATATTTTTCATTCTCTTCAATGGTCTGCTTCGGATTCACACGTTTCTGTTCCGATGCTCTTTTTACCATTGCCGATGCAAGTCTGCAGTATTCCATCATGCCATCGGTATGTGGAAATCCCGTGAACTCAATGTTCCCGTCTGTAAATGTTACACCGCTGCATCCGCCCTGTTCCGTAATGAACCCTGCTGCCGACTCCGTATCTTCAAAGGTACTTTCGGCAAGGGCATTTATAAGGCTGTCTGCTATGGAAATGCACTCCCTTCCGACTGCCCTGTTGATAAGGTACTGCTTGGAATGCATCATGTTTATCAGGTTGATGATGCCCTGCGGTGTCATGCTGCCGATTGGTATTTTGATCTCTGCTTCCGGTTCTTCCGTCTGTGTTTCCTGTGTCTCTTCTGCCACGTCATTCTGGAAAAGCACCCTTCTCACCTCGTCTTCCATGCTGTCATCTTCAAGTATGACCTTTGCGTCCCTGTCCACCGTGATGCTTCCGATGCGGTACGCAAAGGATGGCGGTCCAAGGTATTCTGACCTCTGTCCGAAATGTCCGGATAAGGCTTTTACTAATTCTTTCCTGTTATCAGCGTTTGTAATGATTTCCATTCTGCTGGTCTCCTTTCCTTTTGGTAGTACCATATATCACTCTGAATGCCCGTATAGTCAAGCAGATAATGGTACTTTCCAAAAGAAAATGTAATGTCAGCTTCTGGACTCCGGAAGTGACATCGCAACCGCATAAGCAACCGTTGCGGTGACTGCATTTCCGGCCTGTTTATAAAGCTGTGCATCGGAGTTAACGGCAGAGGCACGGTCAAAAAGCTCATCAGAAAATCCCTGTAAGCGGAAGCACTCCCTCGGAGTCAGCCGTCTGATACGACCGCCCCTCATGAGCGTTCCCATCTGCCCGGAACAGTCCAGTGTCTGGGAGCATCCTTTTCCGACCCTTCCCCTTCTTGTCTCACTGTCCGGGTAGGCAAGATTGATACCGTCCCCTTCCCGTGCCACTTCATATCCTGCCTTCGTGGCATTTTTCACTTTGACGGAATCTACCTTTTCACAGACATACACACCGTGCCTGTCCTGAGAGGTCAGGGTGAACATCGGCTCTCCGTCCTCTTTCATCCTTCTTCCGTTCTGCCGTTTCTCCATCCGCTCCGGTGTAAGCACCGGGTGGACTTCCAGCACGGCTGAGTTCATGGCGGCATGGTTGGTCATCCCGGCAGTGTACCTCGCTGTCAGGCATCTTGCCGTATCCGTAATCTTCGGATCATGGTTGCTCTGGTCGATGAAGTAAAGCCCCGTCTTGGCCCCGACACCGCCCGCATTCCCCACAAGGGTTGCGGAAATGCCGTCCGTCCCATAAACACGGTAGCCCTGCATTCCTCCTATAAGCTGGTTAAGAGCTGCTGCGTTTTCTCCGGTGAGAGGTAATATTTCTCGTCTACCTCTGCTTCTAAGATTTGCGATAATGAACACACGCTCACGGTTCTGAGGGACTCCGAAGTTTTTGGAGTTAAGCACCTGCCACCGACAGTCATACCCTGCTTCGTCCATTTCAGACAGAACTGAGGCAAAGTCGAATCCTGCATTGATTGATAACAGGTTCTTAACGTTCTCAACAAGTAGGTATAAGGGTTTAGCACTTTCCTCTTTGCCTTTGAGGAGGTCAATAATGTTGTAATATATTCCACTTCTTTTTCCGACCAGTCCCCGCTGTTTTCCGGCAACGGAGATGTCCTGGCATGGGAATCCGAAGCACCAGATGTCTGCATAGGGGACATCTCCGGGTTTGAGTTTTGTGACATCATGAGCTTTCCACTCTCCTTCCGTATCATACATTGCCTCATATGAGGCTCTTGCAAATTTATCATATTCACAGTACCCGATGCATTTATGGCCGGCAGTTTCAAGACCGAGCCTGAAGCCGCCGATGCCGGAACATAGATCAAGGAAGGTCATCTGTTTCATTATACTGCCCTCCCCTGCATAATTGCTGATATGAAATTTTCATATCGTCACGGATGACAAATACATCCGCATCCGAACCGCACTGTTCAATGTAGCGGTTTACAATCACATCCACAAACTTCTCATCCAGTTCAATGCCGTAGCAGATACGGTGTGTCTGTTCACAGGCGATCAGCGTAGAGCCGGAACCAAGGAACGGATCAAGCACGATGCAGTTGCTCATGCAGGAGTTCTGGATCGGATATGCCATAAGCGCCACAGGCTTCATGGTCGGATGGTCCTTGCTTGCTTTCGGCCGGTCATATTCCCAGATGGTGGTCTGTTTCCTGTCGGAATACCACTGGTGCTTCCCGCCTTTCTTCCAACCGAACAGACACGGCTCATGCTGCCACTGGTACGGACTTCTTCCAAGGACCAGTGCGTTCTTCTTCCAGATGCAGCACCCAGAAAGATAAAAACCTGCATCCTTGAATGCCTTTCTGAAATTCAGCCCCTCCGTATCTGCATGGAACACATAAATGGAAGCATCCGGTTCCATCGACTGCTCCATATTTACAAATGCAGCAAACAGAAACTTATAGAAATCCTCATCCGGCATATTGTCGTTTTTAATCTTGCCGGCCGTCTCCTCAACATTTACATTGTATGGCGGATCCGTCAGGACAAGATTTGCCTTCTGTCCATCCATCAGCTTATCGTAAGTCTCCGGCAGAATGGAATCACCGCAGATGACACGGTGCTTTCCAAGCAGCCATACATCACCTGTCTTTGCCACGGTCGGTTTTGCAAGCTCCGCTTCCACATCAAAGTCATCTTCCGTGATCTTCTTATCATGCACGGAATTAAAAAGCTGTTCGATCTCCGGTGGTTCAAAACCCGTGATGCCGACATCAAAATCTGAATCCTCAAGGTCTTTGATAAGGTCAGCCAGGAGTTCCTTGTTCCATTCGCCCGTAATTTTATTGAGCGCTACATTGAGTGCCTTCTCCTTGGTCTTGTCGATATCGACCACAATACATTCCACTTCCGTGTATCCGAGGTCTGCAAGGACCGTGGCTCTCTGGTGTCCTCCGATAATGGTCATGTCTGAGTTGATGATGATCGGCTCGACATACCCGAACTCCTTAATGGAGTTCTTGATTTTTTCATATTCCTTATCACCCGGTTTTAACTTCTTCCTCGGATTATAGGAAGCCGGGATAAGGTCTGCTATTTTATAACTCTGAAACTGCATCTTCCATATCCTCCTCTGCTAAAAACCTGTGCCGGAAATAACATTCACGGCCGCAGTATTTTCTGTTCTTGTTTCCATAGGAAATGAAAGGCTTCCCGCACTGCTCACATACAAGCGTGTAGGAAGCCTTCTCGCTTTTCTTCACTGCTTCCGGGTGTGCCTTCCACCATTCCCTTCTGCATTTTTCGCAGCAGAACCTTCTCGGTCTGCCGGTCTTCGGCTGCGTGATCGGATTACCGCAGAAGTGGCACACCTCTTTACCGTCCACCATGAGTTTCATATTTTTTGAAACCACCGTGGCATACCCGGCAAGGTTATGTCTCTTGCAGTAATTCCTTACAATGTCACGGGACAGCCCGATTGCCATTCCGATGGCTTTATATCCCATGCCACGCATACGCATCTCATTGATCTGTTTTGCCTGTGCGTCCGTCATCCTTTCTCATCTCCTTCCGGCACACGAAAAAAGGCCAGAAAACAATGCTTTTTACACTGTTTTCCAGCCTTAAATATTGCGTTTTTCCTGATTTTCCGGCAAAAGAAAATACCCCTTTTTGCCGTGTTTTAAGTACATTCTGCGAAAATTACCATACCCTTTTTATATCCCCCCTGTTTAATTCTGCGAAAATTCACGCAAAGGGGGCCATCGGTCTTCAGCGGCTCAGCCTGTAGAGATTCAGATACCCCCACGGTCTGCCGTCAGAACCGATACTCTGGATTGTTATCTTCGTTCCATGTCTTTTTATCATGACAGGGCTTGCACAGGCTCTGCCAGTTCTTCTCGTCCCAGAACAGGACGGGATCACCACGGTGCGGTCTGATATGATCGACCACGGTTGCTGTCACTGCATGACCTTCCTTTAAGCACTGAACACACAAAGGATGTGCCTTCAGGTATCTTGCCCTTGCCTTCTGCCACCGCCTGTTGTAACCGCGCTTGCTGCTGCTCGCCCTGTCACCACGGTGCAATGCTTCATGCTCCTCACAGTACAGACCGTCTGTCAGCTTCGGACATCCGGGGTGTCTGCACGGTTTCTTTGGTTTCATCGGCATCTGCCATTCCTCCCTTCTATGTACACGGGCGGTGTGAAAGGATTGGAAAGACACCGCCTCCGGGCATAAAGAAAAGGAGCATTTCTGCTCCCTTCCATTTTTGCCATCTTAATCATAGCACCTGTAAAATAAAAAGTCAGTACACCTTTAGTACACCTTTAGTGCACTTCTAGTACACCATCTGTTCACCATGCTTCTCGTTCTCAACGAAATACCGATATCCGTGCTGTTTCAAAATATTTCTAAGCATCTTTTCTAAACGATCAATATCATTAGATGCCGTGTATTTAATGCACTCTAAGCTGATTCCATGCTGCTGACAATATTTCTTCTTTTTATCATCATATTTAAGCTGACGCTCAAACCTGTCATTTATACTTTCATTGTCCGAACAATCGTTTGTTACGTATGTACCGAACTCATCATAATATCCTTTTTTATAATGGTGTGGTCCCTGTAATTCTATTGCCAGATCAAATATTGCTTTCCCAGTTTCGTCTACTGATTTTGACAATATGAAATCAAACCGAAGATTCTTTCCGGAATCTCCAACCAAGCCATCAAAGGATTTTTCCCGGATATAAGTAATTCCCAGTTGATCTAATATATCCATTGTTTTTGCTTCAAAAGATGAAACACCGTGACAGCTACAGCTTTTTTCCAGATAATACCCTCGTTCCTCATCATATGATATCTTCATGCTGGATGAAAGTATCTTCTCTTCCTTTCCACAAATCTGGCACACACAGGCATATTCTTTTGCAATTGTTATTACTGTTTTTCCATATTTCGGCTTATCTAAAGAGAGATGTTGCATATCTGTACACTCTTTTATAAAATAACTGTCCCAGTATTGATTGGAAAAATCTCTTTTATATGACGAATCATAATGAACAACTGCCTCAAAATCATCATATCGATGTTCTTCTTCATAACGTTCCTGCTCCCGTCTTCTTCTCTCTTTATCGGCTTCATCCTGTTGTTTATCATATTGGAATAACAGCCTATAACTTTTTTCCTCTGTTTCCATTTCCATTTTTGAAAACGTATCGCATTCCTGATGATACTTTTCATTGTATGGCTTTTTATACTTAATGCTGTGCTCCAAATCTCCATATTGTTCCAGAACACTCTGCAGATATAATATCATCGGTGCCAGTGATTTTTTTCTATACCGCTGTGCCCAGTAGTTTGCAAATTCGATAGCATCGTCATTTTCCAGATTTTTAATAAAACGATGCTTTGGCGCAGTCATATCTGCTACCATAACCTCTATTTTTTCCTGTCCATATTTTTTTACAAGCTGCTCCCTATCGGTATAAGAATATTTTCTATTCAATTCAGGAATCTGATTTGGAAATGATAATCCATCTGGAACTAAATAATCGCTTCCGTGATTTCTCTCATAATGATATTTTTTCTTACAACTTTCGCAGAAAATCTCAACAGCCGTATCATTCTCTTTTTCCTGTCCCCAGTCATTTGACAGATGTATCCTGTAAAATTGTAAATAACCCTGACCGCAAGCACATTTTGCACGATAAGGTTCTCTATAATCTTCTTCATAAGACATAAAATATCACACCTTCCCAATTTTACACATTAAAAGCATATTAAGATTTTACCATAACGCAAACAAAAAAGACAGCCGTCTGACTGCCTTAATTGTACTCTGCATATGCACCTATCTGTATCTGGAGTGCTACTGTAATCTGCTCCATGACCATGTCATCCAACACTTCCCCGATTCTTTCTCCAAGTCTTGTTTTATCAAGGGTCTCCACCTGTTCCGCCAGAGCCATGCTCGGCTTGTTCAGACCGCTGCCTTTGGGAATCTGCACATGGGTCGGAAGATACTTCTTTTTCCACACCCTGGCTGACAGCGGAACGACCGTAACCACCGGGGAATGCTTATTCGCCTTATTATTGCTTACCACCAGTGCCGGACGGACACCGCCCTGCTTGCTTCCATCTTTTTCTCCAAAATTCACATAATAAATATCTCCACGCTTACACATAAAAACCTCCTATCCGAGGACAAAGGCTTCCACCTGTCTGTCCCTCAGTTCATACTGTTTATCAAGTTCCTTCAATGCTGCTTTTCTGTATTTTGCTATCATCGTATGGCTCACATGGTATCTTTCCATCATGATGTCCCATGTCATGTCCTCATCCAGAAGATCCGTGATAATGTTTCTATGTCTTTCATCCAGTCCGTTCACTGCATGCTCGAAAAAATCCAGTTCTTCTTTCAGGAACATATATCTGTGGAAAAGGAAGCCGTACCACTCGTCATTCTCCCTTTCCATTGCAGTCTTATACTTGACTGCTATGTTTGCCGTTTTATCGGAAAGAGTGCTCGTCTGCACCCTTTCCCCTTCCTGATGGGAGTAAAACATGGAATCGATCATATCCTGTTCGCTCACTCCCTGAAACTGACGGAGCTGGAACTCAGTCACGGTCAGTTCCTTTTTCATATTCTTATATTCCTTCATCATTACTTCTGCCGTCATCCGTCATACCTCCAATCCTTGCCTTTACTGCTTCTATCATTGCATTCTGTGTAGTATCCTTTTTTTCGATTGCCCGGAGGATATCTTCATCGACCGTGCCTTCTGTCACCAGATGCTCTATGATGACCATGTGTTTCTGACCCTGTCTGTAAAGTCTGGCATTTAACTGCTGATACAGTTCAAGGGACCATGTAAGCGAGAACCATACGATGGTCGAACCGCCTTCCTGAAGATTCAGTCCGTGTCCTGCCGATGCCGGATGGATCAGCGCCACCGGGATCTTTCCTTCATTCCATTCCTCGATATCTTTCTTGGTATTGATATCCCTTGCCGGAAACCGTTTTAATATCCGCTCCCTGTCATGCTTGAACCAGTATGCAACCAGAAGCGGTTTTCCGTTTGCCGATTCGATCAGGTCTTCCAGAGCATCCAGTTTTCTGTCATGGATATTACGGACATTGCCGGATTCATCATAGACCGCACCGTTTGCCATCTGCTGAAGCTTGTTGCTTAAGGCTGCTGCATTTACCGCATCGATGTCCTGTCCTTCCCCGTATTCTAGGATCATTTCATCTGCCATCCTGTCATAAAGTTCCTGTTCTGATTCCGACATGGATACGGTCACACGGTTGCTTATGCATTCCGGCATATCAAGATAATCCACGGCTTTCATGGAAATACTGATATCGGAAATCAGTTCATATATTTTTTCTTCTGCTCCTTCCCTTGGCTTATACGAAAAGATGATCTCACGATTCCGCTTATCCGGAAGGAAGAACCTGTCACGGTATCCTCCGATGTATCTTCCAAGTCTCTGCCCCATATCAAGGATCCCTATCTCTGCCCATAAGTCCATGAGGTTTCCCGGTGTTCCCGTAAGCCCGACCACACGTTTTGCCATCGGCCTTACTTTTTTCAGGTCTTTGAACCTCTGTGCCTTCGGTGACTTGAAGCTCGACAGCTCATCGATCACGACCATGTCAAAATCAAAAAATATGTTTTTTGTCATCCAGGAAACATTGTCCCTTCCGATGATCGTAACATCGGCTCCTGACAGAAGTGCTTCCTTTCTCTGCCCTGCAGTTCCCATTGCCACGGCAAATGTCATGCCGTAAAGATGCTCCCACTTTTTTATCTCTGCCGGCCATGTTGTTTCTGCCACACGCTTCGGTGCAATCACCAGGATCCGCCTTACTTCAAAATAGTCAAACAGCAGAAGCCACAGTGCCGTAAGCGTGATGACCGTTTTGCCAAGTCCCATGTCAAGGATCAGACAGCTCACGGGATGTCCGATTATAAAATCTGTTGCATACTGCTGATAATCATGTGCTTTGTATTTCATCAAGGATACCTCCGATCTGTTCGATATTATCAACTACATAAACTGGAAAGCCTAACCTCTCAAGCACCCTCTTTCTCTTCAGCTGAAGCGGTCTCGGCTTCTTACCCGGTGCTTTCAGTTCCACGAATGCCATTTTCCCGTCCGGCATCAGGACGATGCGGTCAGGCACTCCATTCATACCGGGTGATACGAACTTTAACGCCATGCCTTTCCGCTTTTTCGCTTCTTCCCTCAAATGTCTCTCTACTGTACTTTCTAGCAAAACCAGATACCTCCTTTGCCGATTGCGGTTGCCATATGCCTTTAACTCCTATACGCGCATATATACATGAATTGCTCTTTTTATCTTTATTTTTAATTCTCAACTGGATTTAATGGGAAACTGGGAAACTAAGAACCGCAACCCCTTATTTTCCAAGGTGTCAGCACGGTTTCCGACTACCGTTGCCCATCTGCATCTGGGAAACCTCGGAAACCGCCTAACGGGTTTCCTCTGGTTTCTCATCCATCCTCACAAAAGTCTTCTGCACTCCGTAAAGGGGGACTTTGGTCTTGCCCGTGGTATTGGAATCATACTTCTTCCATCCCCCGATCTTGTTTAAGATGCCTTCGATCTCATAGGAATCCGCCTTCTTTAAGTTCTGGCGCTCCTTGCCGAAGCACTCCACCCAGATCTCCATGATGCACACACGCTCACGCATGACCGTTCCTTTGACACCGACCGTCTCGAACTCACCACCGCCAAGGAATGCCCTTCTCTGGTAGATATCCATTGATGCCCAGTTGTCCGGCAGCAGTCTGTCAAGATAGTCCTGCACGATGCCCTCACGGTCATCCGACTCCATTGCCTCCTGCTGCATCTTATACGCTTCCTCTGCCTCCGCACCTTTTAAGAACAGCTCCTCGCCTTCGTTATATATATGGATTGCCTCTGCCCAGATCTGGTCGACACAGTCAAGCTCCCACGGATGGTGTTTTCCTGTCCCCGGCACATGCACGGGCCAGAATCTTCTGTTTCCTGTCACGTCACGTAAGAATCCGCCCTCGGAGTTGGTGCTTCCAACAATGATGCACTTTCTTGGATGCGACTCTACATTGACTCCGTATGCCTGACGGAACTTATCATCCTGACGGGTAACAAAGGACTTTACTACCTCGACTTCCGTCTTGCGGATACCGTTCATCTCACTGATCTCAAGTATCCAGTTTCCGAGCAGCTTCTCGGCAGCAGTCTTATCCCTCATATCCGAAATGGATAAGGAATCCGAGAACCACTGCTTTCCAAGGATGGCAAAGAAGGTGGATTTCCCCATTCCCTGCGGGCCGTTCAATACGAGGATGGAATCGAACTTTACTCCCGGCTTATAGATACGTGCTACCGCAGCCACCAGTGTCTTGCGGATGACTGCCCTTGTGTACGGTGAATCTTTTGCACCAAAATAGTCGATGAGCAGTGTATCGATACGCTCCTGTCCGTCCCAGTGAAGTGTTGCAAAATAATCCTTGATTGGATGATAAAGCCTGTCGGATGACACCACGGCAAGCAGTGCATCCTTAAACTTGGTCGGTGACCAGATCCCGTACACCCTCTCGAAATACACCTTTGCATTGGCAAGGTCGGAGTCATTCCATCCGGGCTTTACCTGTTTCCACGGAAGCGGACCGATGACATCAATGGTGTCCTTGAACTCGTTGTACACGATATGCTTGAAATTCTCATCATTGCGAATGATCAGTGCGATGTTCTGCAGTGTATCCTTAATATTTCCCCTGCGGTCAAGTGCCAGCTTGTTCTGCCAGTCCTCGTCCGGCTCGGTGGAAAATTCCTGTACCGCCAGCTCCTGTCTTTCCCTGGCAAGTGTGTTCTTTACTTCTTCATCTGCAGAAGCAAAATCCTGCATGGCTTTAAAAGACGGGAGTTTCCCCGGCTCTGTCCCTTCGGCTGCCCTTGTATCCTTGTCCCCGAATTTATGAAGCCTTACCACATCAAACGCATTCATCAGCTTTCCGCAGCATGGATCTGTGGCATGGTGGCTGTATACGAACAGGTCATCGTAGACCACGACTCCGGCAGCCGAATCCGCTGGGATATAATCATATCTACCGGGAATCGCCCTTGAATGTCTGTACACATCCGGGATGAATTTGTCAATTGCCTGTGTCACCGTGTATGTGCGGTTGAAAGCCCCGATCAGCCCGTCCTTGGAAAGCGGGTCGGCCTGTTTTTTGATATCCCTCTGCACAACGGATGCCTGACGGTTGCTGACCGGCCACGCTGATACATCATGCCAGTCCTTATAACGGGACATCACTTCATCGGGATCGACTTCGTTCCCTTCAATCTCCTGAAACACATACTCACCGTCACTGGAAGTGCTCGGCCAGTACATCAGTCTTGATGGTTCATAGGTGGAATCATCAAAAAGCTCAATGCCGATATCCGATGCAAGCATACGGCTGACTGCCCCGTACTCATCGGGTGTCACATCCCTTGTCAGGAATATGATGATACGAAGTCTCGGTTTCTCCGGCGTATGCTTATGTGTGGAATACACCACCATCTTCATGTCAAAGAACATTTCCAGTTCATCTATGATGCCCTGTGTTCCGTAATCCATATCAAGCGTGATGGCGGATCTGGAAATCACGCAGTCCTTCTTCCTGCGTCCGCCCTTCAGCTTTCCAAGCACGAAACCTCCGACATCCTTGATATTGTCCTGCTGCCCTTTCGGCATCTTCCTGTACTGCTCCATTGTTTCCGCAGTATATTTTGTCTTGGACAGACGGCTGACAAAATCTTCGTATGCCATATCCGTGCAGTTAAACTTTTTATCCATTCTTGAGTTTCCGATTGATACAAACATGTTTCTGCCTCCTAATCTTTCTTGTAAAACGGACTTTCAAATCCGGCAGCCTTAAGCGGAAGCCCCTCACACCAGTCAGGGCATACCGCCATGATCTCATTTACTTCTTCCACCGAAGATGTCCCCTCCGGCACTTCAAGCACCACCTCATCATGGATGTGGCACACAATATCAAATCCTTTCTTTTCCAGACGCAGCATCGCTTCTGCCAGTACATCCCTTGCGGTTGCCTGAACGATGTTCTCACAGAATTTCGCCCCGTAAGATTCGATTCTCGTCCACTTGCGGTTCGTGCCGACACCTTCATAACTGACACTTTCCGAACCGAATCGGTTCACGGTCATCCTCGGTCTTACATAAGACAGCATCCTTCCTGACGGCAGTGCAATCTTTAACATCCCGGACTGGTAATATACCGTTACCCTTCCGACCGTTGTCATCTTCCGCTCCTTCACGGCTGCCTTTACCGCACCATCAATTTCATACCAGTAATTCACGATGTGCGGATTTGCCGTCCGCCACGACTGTACCAGCCCCTTCAGTTCCTCTTCTTCCACAAAATTTAATGCTCCCATGCTGACAAGCGCGCCTTCCGCACCGCCATACTGACAGGCGAGTGATGCCACTTTTCCCCTTGCACGGTACGGGCTTCCTTTTGTGATTTCTTCGATCGGGATATGGAACATCTTGGATGCCGTCTGCTCATAGATCTTTCCTGCACCACGGAACTCCTCCATGACCCATCCCTCTCCGGCAAGGTATCCCATGACTCTCGCCTCGATTGCGGAAAAGTCGCTGACGATGAATCTGCATCCCGGCTTTGCCACGAATGCGGTACGGATCAGTTCCGACAGCACCTCCGGGGTGGAATCGTACAAAAGCTCCACAAGGTCATATCTGCCTTCCTTTACGATGGAACGTGCCAGTTCCAGATCTTCCATGTGGTTCTGTGGAAGGTTGTGGATCTGTACAAGTCTGCCGGCCCATCTTCCTGTACGGTTGGCCCCGTAAAACTGTAATAATCCATGCACCCTCCCATCAGGGCAGACGGAGCGTTCCATTGCCTCATATTTCTTTACCGAGGTCTTTGACATGGAAAGCCTGAGCTTCATCATCTCGGATACTTCCCCTTCCGTTTTTTCCACCAGTTCTTCCACGGCAGCCTTGGCAAGGGAATCCACCTCAATGCCTTTTTCATTCAGCCAGTCCTTAAGCTGTGATACGCTGTTGGGATTTTCCAGTCCCGATATCTCATAGGCCCTCTTGGATGCTGCCTCCTTATATAAAAGGTCACACGCCACTGCATGGCTGATCAGTTCACGGTCAACCATGATTCCACGGTCGTTGATCCTCTGGTCCATGCAGTAAAGCTCCTGTTCCCTGTCTGTTATAGGGAATTTCGCCAACTTATTTCTGATCTGTTTTTCCACATCCACGTCACGGATGCAGTATGTCTTGAACAGCTCCCATTTCTCAGGAGCATCAGATGGAAGGTTTCTTGTCCTGCCCCCGTTTGCCTTGGTAGGCTTGCACGGCATACAGAAATAGCGGATGAGGTCTTTTCCTTCCGACATTTTCTTCTTATCAAGGTTGAGTGCTTCCCCCACACCTTCCAGTGACAGCGGGAGCGACAGCATGGAGGCCTGAACTGCCGTGCATCTCCATCCTTCCGGCTTTAAGGAAAGCCCGAAGAATCGGTTGATACAGTTACGCTCAAAGGCAGCATTGAATGCTGTTTTTACCACGGAATCATCCATAAGGCATTCCATGATCTCATCCGGCATCGTCTGCCCGGATGCAAGGTCAATGATCCTTGTCGGTTCGTCATTCAGACTGTATGCAAATAAAAGAATCTCGAACTGCTCCGATGCTGCATATCTATGTACTCCGCAGTCCGGGAGCGATACATCTGAGTAAGTTTCAATATCAATTGCAAGTGTGTCCATAAGCCTGTCCCTCCACTCTTTTCTTTATTCTGTTGATTCCCGTTCTTGCTGCTGCCATATTGCCGGACTTCATCTGTCCTTTGATGGTGCGGTATGTGTTATACGGGATATATTTTTTTATGCTGTTAAGCTCTTTCATCAATTCTTCCATGAAATAACATCTCCTTTATGTACACGGACGGTGGAAACCACCGCCCGGTTTAAGACTGCCGTCATGCTCCTATGCGAGGAAATCATCCTCTGCATCCACTGCCTCGAACTCATCCTTGGCATTTGCTCTGGAACCAAGAGGCTCTCCATCCCTTAACTTCTGCACATTTCCAAGTCCTGCTGCGATACCCTTATTTCCGTTGCTGTTGTAAGCGTAGAAAGTAATGGATACCCTTCCGTAGCAGCCGGAATATACCTCGCTCTGGTCAAGGATCGGCTGCACCTGTCTGTCCACGATCTGAGGGGCCTGTTTGCTGTTGGCATTTAAGAACATACTGTCCGCATACGCCTCGTCTTCAGGTCTGTCGATGTCACCGTCCCTTAACGGTGTCTTCAGGTTTGCCGGGATCTTACCGCCCCACTTGCCTTTTCCTTCATCCTTAGCGATCTCGATTGCCTTCTTGATCTTGGCAATAGTCTCCTTATCATTTTTGTCGATGATGCAGGACACGGAATACTTCGGTTCGCTTCCATTGATGGAATCCGGCTCCCACAGGTGTGCATAGCTGAGTCTGCATGGTACGATTACTTTTGTTAAATTAGTTGTTGTCATAATTTAGTCCTCCTTAAAATCCGCTTCTGCGGTTGCTGTTTTAACTGCTTCTCTTTTATCTGAATCCGGCACCAGTGTGACCTTGCCGTCGGGCTTGTACACCAGTGAACCAAGGATCTCATTAAATTTCTTTTTGCCCATCAGCCTTTCCATCTCGGTAATGCCAATCAGGCTCTTTTTATAGATGTCCGTGTATCCGGCTTTCTGTGCTGCCTCTGCCACTTCATCTTCGTCCGCATATTTACGGTTGCTTCTTCCCAGAACGAGCTTGTATCCCGGCCATTCCTTGTGGTTGACCACCGCTTCATTCTGTGCGTAGGTGTAAACTTCTTCTGCCCATTTCTTCAGGGCATCTGCCTTGGAAAGAACCTCTGCAATTTCCTCATCCGACATAAGGGCCGGCTCGGCAAATTCCATCTGGGCAAGTTTCAGGTATTCCTCTGCCCTTGCACGGCATGTAAATCTTGCCTTGCAGAATCGGCAGTGGTCTCCGGCTTTAAACTCTCCCTCTCCGGCAAGAGCCTTTGCTGCTCCCGGTTCAAAAACATCCTTTCCCCATACAAGCAGCTCCTCGGCTGATATCTCCCAAGTGGAAAAATGTTCGATCCTCGGCTGGACGATGGTAAGTTCCACCGTGTCGATCTCATATAAGAAACCAAGCATGTCCAGAACTCCAAGTCCATAGATCATAAGCTGGACATTCTGTTCCGCATCGACCACCACGCCCTTGCCGAGCTTCAGATCGATAATGTGGATCTTATGGGAATCAACCACCACCATATCTGCAGTACCAAAGCAGTCCCTGATTCTGTGTGCAAGGCTGACCTTCAGTTCCACTCCGATGAATGGGTCATCACAATCCTTTCTTGCCTGTTCGATCTGGCCGATGTTATATTCCACATAATCATCCACTGCTTCAAGCAGCTCATCCGAATAATAATCAGATACAGGTCTTTTGGTTCTTTTCTTCAGATACTTATTGATGAGATACTCTGCCATCGCATGTCCGGCAGTACCCTCTGCTGCAAAGGGTGACTCTTCATCTGGGAACTGCTCCTCCAACAGTAACGATGGAGGGCATTCCAGACGTCTCTTGCCTGACGATGGCGAGTATCTTGCGTGGCCGCCCATTAAAGCACCTGTGCTTTCTCATACAGTTCCGACAGTTTTTCATCAGGAACATCTGACAGCTTCTGGAAACCGAACTGCTCGATCAGGTTCTTTACCTCTGAGGTCTTTCCTGATCTGGACTTGTCCGCAAGGAAAGCACGGACCGTCTTTCTGTCAACGGCTGTCTCCTTTGGGGCAACTTCATCCTTCGGTGTATCTGCCACAGGAGTTTCCTTCTTTTCTGCCTTCTTCACAGGCTTCTCTTCCTTTTTAGTTGTATCTTTCTGTGCTGCGACCATCTTTCTGATTCCGGCAGCAATCTGTTCGTAGCCCTCGGCTACCAATAATAATGCTTCGCTCATGGCGTTCTCTCCTTTCAAATGCGTGCCAGTTTTACATCGCCTGTATACACATCAACTTTGTTTACACTGGACTTGTACTTTCCCCAATCCATCAGAATATGGAACGGGTACTCCTTTACAACGGCTGCTTTTTTCTTCTCTTTTCCACGGGTGACCATAACTCGGTCACCCTGATTCAGTCCGTAACGGACATTTACTCTTCCTGACATGGCGGATCTCCTATCTCATGAGCTTCTGCCCCTTGAGCAGAGAACGGTACTCATCACTGGCACGGTCATCAATCGGAAGCGTTTTGACACAAATCTGTTCAAAATTTCTGTCATAAAGTCTTACAGGTTTCTTCATTTCCTTGGCATGTTCCAGTTCGAATCTCATGCCTTCCGTAATCTCAAAACCGAAAACATAGACCATATCGCATGTATCCATGAGTTCCAGTCCCATTTCAATTCCTGTCATTCTCTCGTTAGGATTCTTCTCATCAAGGAAGGTTGGAAAATAGATATGTGGTGCAACTGGGACGTTCCCAGCTTTGGCAACAATCTTTGCGTAATATGCTGCCTTCTTTTTGTTTTCCTCGATGTTGCCCTGATACGGGCTGCAGATAAAGATTTTCATCATAATAATTCATCCTTTCTCATTCGGCTCTCATGGCCGTGGGGTTCTCGTAAATATAGTTCTTACAAAGCAAAATCACGAAGGATACTATTCATCACCTCAAGATCGTCACCTTGAAGGGTGCTTTGCAGCTTTTTGAGCAGTTCTTGCTGTTTCGGTTTCAGGTAATTGCGACCGACATAATATCCGTCAGCAACTCTTACACCTCCGCCATATCTTCCACGAACTGTCTCAATCGGGTGAGCGAGAGTTAATTCTTCGATGTCATTTTTTATAGTCCGGACTGATACACCGAATTCTTCGGCAAGATTATCAATCTTGTCCTGTCTTCTCTGGCATAAGACCCTGAGAATCGCCTCACGGCGCTCACTTGGTGTCATACTCTTTTTTGCCATCTCTCGCTCACCTCCTTTCTGTTCCCTTGCTTTGTGACTAAAGAATAATTTTTAAAGGTGCAGACTTTTTGCACGATTAAAAAACAATTTTCAAAAATTTTTTAGACGTATCAAAACTTCATTTTTTATGCCTAATGACTTATTCTCCTCGTGGCTGCCGATTTTTCGTAAAAATATACTCAGAAATGCAGAGAATGAGAGAATATATAAGGTTAAGTATTTTTACATCCAATACTGAACTGAATATCATCGTTCAGAAGAACATCGATACTACCCAAATCTGTATCGTAGTCAGGCATCTATATACTTGTTCTCCATTTTGTTCCTGAAAATCTTTAATCTTTTGTTCACCGCAATGTAGAAATTTATCTGCGTAATTAACCTAATCCGTCAGCTTTCCTTTTTTAGAGAAACAAAAAGGCCAACAGACTGTCCATTCAACAGGCTGTTGGCTAAAAATTAGGTGAATTTAAGAAAGCCACTAGAATTCCTGATTTTTTACAGCATTCTACTAACATCCCTGTTTCGTAGGCTACTGTAATATCAGCACATCCTAGTGGCTGTCTTTACAAGCTAGTCCGATTATTAACTTTACTATCCTGCCCATCATAAAACACAGGCATTTTCTTCTTTTCCGATCTGAATCGGAATATCCTCCTTCGTAACCATGCATTTATGAAGCACCACAACACTCCCTGATACTTCGGATTCTGTTTTGCATACAAAACATTTTTTATTATATGGGCATTCCTTGGTGCATCTATGTATTACTCCATCTGCCATGTGTTCTCACCTTCTTTCCACAAATTTACATTTCCCTTTTTCAGGATATTAATCAATGTCGAAATTTAGAACCAAAAAGTATACATAATTCTTAATATTACTTCATATTTTATTCTGAAGCCCATATTATTACTATACGGGTCAACATTACAATATGTTCCATGAATAAACATAATATTCATATTTTCTTTTGTTCATTTGTTCGCTAACTTGCTAACGCTTAGGTCAAAAAAATATGCGGATCATTCTGTAATCCGCATACTTCAACCTTCTGCTAGTAATTACAAGCCAAATCAAAAGAAATCATGTTAAGAATATCTGTGCTCAGATGCACCTCTTGTGGAATATATCCAAGCTGTTTCAATCGGTATCCTGCTGCTTCAAATGATACATTAAATATCGAAGCAACTTCTTCTGCCAGGGCATAATGATAAAAAATCTGCTGCAGTCCTGGTCGTTTAAAATTTTCAGCTACCATCCGTACCATTGAAACAGGCATCAGAACTGCAGATGATAATGCATTCGCCTGCCATTCCATCCAGTCCCTGTCTGTCCAGCTCTTTGCTGTCCGGCAATCCATCTTTTTGGTATCTACACGACACTGAACCATTGGTGCCGGAGTTTCTCCCATCAGGTCAAACAGCGTTATCTGGTCAGGATCATAGGCAAAATATTCTTTATGCAAAAACTCATGTCCTGCCTCATGTCCCATCGTAAAACGATATCTGTGTTCCTGATTCTCTTCCAAGAGCGTCTTATCAATTATCACAGTATGTGCTTTTGCACTGATATAGTCCGCACAATTATTCTGCGGATCATACACGGGTACTTTGTCCGTGTCATTGAACACCGTCATACCAAGATAAACGCCGCAGTGCGACAGGTACTGAAAGTCCTGATCCATTCCCAGATAATCTTGTGCCAACAAATCGATATCTATTTCCTGTGGAGATTTTAATGCTTCCGGCATAAAATCCCCGACAATATTCTGTCCGATAACATCAATCTCTTTTCTGCTTAACACTGGTGCCCCAGATCTCTTTCTTTTAATTTCAGGTCTATACATATACAGGTTCTTACCCCTTTCGCTTTCTTAGTTCCTCGACAAACTGGTTCCATTCTTCTTCTCCTGCATCCAAGTCCCTTGCCGTCCTCAAAGCTGCACTGACATAGTCCCGTTCCATAATATATTCTGGAAGGTCCGGTGCTACGGCATTTCTCTTCTTTCCAGCAAGGTCAAGCATCTGTGCATTTTCTTCTTTTGATAAATTCAGTATCTGTGCGAGTTGGGTAAGTTTTTCCATATCGAAGGGGTTGCGTCTGTCTTTTTCCACATCAGTCAAAAACGGTGCAGATACCCCTAACATATCAGCCATTTTCCTCAATGTGATTTTCTTTTCAACTCTCTTCTTACTTATAAATTCTCCAAAATTCGCATACATCATAATTTTCACCTTTTCTCTGTTTTCGCTTTTCTTTTCGTTTTCTTCATTTCTTCATTTCATTTTTTATATCGGTGTTCATATATTAGCACGCTTGCTTGTTCGCTAACTTGCTAACTAAAGTATATAAAATATGAAGGGGATTGTCAATCATATTTTTTTCAAAATTATCCCCTTCCATTCACTTTAGTGTATGTAGTCATATGGAGAACGATATCCCGTCCTTTTTTCTGTCTTTTTATGTATGGAAGAATCCGCATCTTCATAGCTTGCAAAAAGCCTGTTGCCCCTCACTTGGATGCCGCCTCTTGTACCAAACCGGATTATATAAAAATTTCCGTTCCGCTTAACAATAGTCACTTCACGGATAGTCCGGTTGCTCTCGACAATATAAGCTGTCGAACCGATTTCAAATGTCATGTAACCATCGCCTCCTAATACTGTAGTCAGTCAAGGGAAAGTGAACCAACCTGATAGTGTTACTCTGCGATATGTATCCTAACGTAGCGATGATTTTATTATAAGAACACTTGTTCGATTTGTCAAGTTACATTTCTCCCTGTATTCCACGGAAGTTAATATAGTGCTTCACAGCATTATATGTTCCCCGATATAAACAGAATGGTTTTTGCAGATTCTTCTGAATGGCATCGAGGTGCTCATCGATTTTTACAACCAATTCCTCATTTGGCATATCATCAATCGGAAAATGCATTCCATTTGTCATCATATCCTGAATATAATGCTTGGTTTTTCCAACAGCCTGTATTCTTGAATCCAGCGTTTTCTGTACATTAAACGAAATATCCCGTGAACTTACTGCTATCTCCACAAATCCTACTATCTGATTATACTTCCAGACATTCCTTGGATACTGTGTTTCCATTATCGTTCTGACAGTTTCCTCGGTTCTTTCTGGTGTATAACCTAGCTGCTTGGATCTGTCATACCATTTTTTCTTCCAGTTATCCCATCTGCGTTTGAATTCCTTTTCTGGCATTGAATAAATAGGAACTTCGTATATTATTTTCTCGTTTGGAAACACCATAGCATCACCCTTTCACTACAATTTCAGTTCTTTAATATCCATGTGTGTATCTGACAAATAGCAGTCATACAATTCTACAGCCGGAATTAGACGAATTTTTATATTTTCCAATCCGAGTGCTTCAAGCATCTGCATTTTTGCAACGCCTTTTACTACAATTTCATTTCCTTCTGTCGGCATGAGAAAACAGTTTCTCACTTCTGCAATATGATGAACATTAATAAAATCTCTGTATGCCAACTGATACAGATACTGTTTTGTCACATCACCGACACCCGGATTCCCGCGCAGTGATTTTCCCTTTTCAAGCTGAAGATTATAATATTTTGCATCAAATATGATAAACCAATCCTGTCCATCTATACATGGTATGCTGATCAAATCAGGTATCAGGGTATCTGCTGCCTTTGCCTCTGTATCAATGCCTTGCCATATTGGTTTCTCTATAATATCAATCAGCTTTTGGCGTCTTTCCTTCTTGCCCTGATATTTTTCTGCAAGCGGTACTGTCATTTTTAACTGACCGAGCATAGTATTCAGCTTATTATCAAACACTTCTGCACACGCCTTTTCCCATACTGCATGATATGCTGTCGTTCCAAACATACTGATACCGTCATTTTCATCAAGCATCTTTCTGTCTTGTGATATGTATGCATACAGTGTCTTCAGAAGTATCTGCCTGTGTGTATTAAACTGCAGATTCAGCTCTTTGACAATCCTTTCAAGAATGTACTCCTTGTCTCCAAAATCCTCTAAGGATTTTTCTGACAATACTATTCTGTCCATATCAAAAAGTTCATCCAACTGGGCAGCATGAAGCTGTCTGGAACATTCCGTAAGCACACACTCATGAAGTCTTTTGAAATAATCCATATCATCTTCTACAGATTTCTCTGTATATAATTCCATATAATATGGCAGGTTATCCTCTATCAGTGCAAAGCTCTCATCAATGGTCTTCCCCCAGAGAATCTCTCCTTCTCCATTTACTTCAATGATGTCCTCGCTGTTCGTGTAGATACCATATTCATAATAGTCATTAATGAGGAACAGTATGACGGCAAGAATATTAAAACTCCTATTCTCACCATCACCATTAAACACATTAATAATCTGCTCTTGGGAACGACTGTAACGCTCCAGAACTTTAACAACCTGTTTCATCTCATCCAGAACATCATCATCTTTCTTTGACAGCAGATATTTTGGATACACCTTTATGACACGGCTTCCACAGGTGATGACTCCAACATAAGTAAATACATACAGGCAGTCACCACTCTCAGCCGTTTCATCGGTGATTTCTATATCATCATCTACAAGATCAGACATTTCCAGCTGATCATCGGTATTCTTTACGCTCTTCAATACCCCATATGCCTTGAGATTTTTTATAAATTTTTCTACTCCGTCTTCGTCAAAGGAAAACTTGCTTTTTAGGTCATTTTTCGTATAACGCTTTTGTTCCCTGACATACTGCGAAACAACTCTCATTATGCCTCATCCCTTTGTTTATCATAAAAGTTTTCCTTGAAATTAGGCCCAAAGATTCCCATTCCCAGTTCATCAAAAGCATCGCACACAGACGAATATTTACTGTTATCACAGCCATCAAAGAATCTGTGCTTTCCCTGTTTTACTGCATCTTCATACAGATACATAATCACCTTGCTTTTAAATGCAGCTACAAATTTGTCTGTATCAATAATCATGCCGTCTTCATCGGATGCAATAATCTTCTTTGAAAGGAAAAATGGTCCCATCAGCTTGTCCTCGTTAATATTAAACTGATCCGATGACATTTTTTCATTAATGGCTCTGCGGAGGATATTCCACTCAACAGGTTCATCACTTCCGGCAAGTTCTATTTTTCCAATGCCAGAAATCTTTTCCTCGTTTTTATTAATACCAAGATATTCAAAGTTCCATCTTCTTTTAAATGCAGTGTCCATTGGAAATACCCCCTGATCGGCACTGTTCATTGTAGCCCAGATAAACATATTATCTGGTATTTTGATTTTTTGATAATCCTCTGGTCTTCCATCTAATGCTCCGGCTAAATAATTTTTTACGTCCTCAGATGCATGAATATCATATTCACTAACGCCATCATCATCCCTATCCAATAATTGGAATATATCTCCAAACACTGCAGCCACATTTGCCCGATTTATTTCCTCAATAATAAGAAGAAAAGGTTGTGGTGTTTCAGTCCAACCACTTTTAATGGCCTGTACATACAAGCGCATAAAAGGTCCCGGAACAAAAGTATATTTGATTGTCCCATTTGAGTCAGTAACAGGTTTATATGTTCCTACAAATTTTGAATAGGAATAATCCGGGTGAAATGTTACACGCTCGTAATCACCAACTGTCCCATTTAGTTCTTTTTCGCAATCTGTTTTTAGCTGATAGCTTTTTCCAGTTCCCGGTGCACCAAAAACAATACGGTTTCTTTCATACCTTGAATACAACCCTGTATGATAATTCGGTTTTCTTCCCCGTACCTTTTTTTCTGATTCACTTACTACATTTTCTGTAAGATGATTACCCAGATCATCACTATAATAATATTTATCATATAAATACAAAATATTATCTTCTTTTGTTAACGGATAACAAGAGGTCATTTTTCCCTCTGACTTCTCCGGCATTTTCTCATTTTCTTCAAAAGGGAATTTCCATTTTGCCGTTTTCAAGTGAGCCATCGGAGATGTTTCATCATAGAAATAAGAACCAACATCATCCGCTAACGCAATCAATTGTTCTCCATCCATCAAAACAAATACTGTATTTATATCGGATTTATAGAAATTAGAAACCTCACCTGCTTTTCTGGAAGCCGTTCTTTCATCATTTGGATAATAAATCTCTCTTAATTTTTCTTGAATTTCTTTCCTGTCAATACTTTCTCCTTTAGTATATTCCGATAACTTTCCAAGCTCTCTCCAGCCAATTCCTACAACTCCACGTTTTGCCCATTCTGCAGCATAATTCTTGCTTGAATCAGATGTCCCTAATCTAACAAATTGACGTGGATTACCAAATTTCGCATAAGTAACATCAAAAAATTCTCTATAAAGCCACTTTGCATTATTCTGAACCATTGCAATTTGACCACTTCTACCATAATATTTTTCACTCGGTACTATTCGCATTGCTCTTAAAATATGCATCTGCCAATCAGTAGAATGAAATCCAGACAATTTTTCAGGACAAATCATAGAAAAATATTTGTGAAACCATGACCAATTATAATATTGTGTTCCTATGGCAGCCTGAAGATCAGCATCCATTTTTTCGCAATCCTCTAATGTATTAATAGATGCATTTCTTATTATTGTTGCCCCTCTGACGAGAGCATCTCGCATATCTATACCAATTTTTCTGGCCTCTTCCTCCGATAATTCCTGTGGTTTTTGAGGACTTCCTGTCATCCATATTCCTGTTTCTTTTTTTTGAAAAAGTCCAAATTTATATGCTGATCCACCTGAAATGCTTCCAAAATAATTACGGCAATCTTTATTCATTTCGAGCCAACAACATAGCGAATTAGTATTATCTCCAGTAGTATAAAAAATATATTGCAATATGTCATCTTCTGAAAGCTCTTGTAATTTTTCTGGAGAAAAGTGATTCTGAAATTCCTGCAATGCTGTGTAAATTTCATCCTTTGTTGCAGTTAGAGCAACGCCATTTTCATCCGCATACTCGCAGAGTTCTCCTGCTGCACGTACATATTCATTATTTGAAGCATCTTTAAAATTTTCATCCGCAGATAAAATTGGATTGCGTGGATTAATTGACATCATTAATCCTTGGTACTCTACTTCTTTATCTTCATCCATATGTTTTAATTCACCGTATGGATGCGTATCATCTCCTACATATGCTATACATTTTTTACTTTTTACATAAAGCCATTCCACATACCCTAAATTTGCATATATGGTTTCTACTTGATTTCTACTAGAACCTGATCCACCGAATACCACCTCAACATTTGCCGCTGGTCGGTAATACATTTCCTTCCAGACCTTTTCCAACCTTTCAAATGTCCAAGTTTTTCTTTTCCCTTGCACATCAAGTACTACATTATTATTCTGATAGTCCACTTCTACAATAGTAAATGCAGAAGCAGTTCCAGATATCCCATGTAAAGTTTTTCCTATCAAATTTTTCTCGATGTCGGCAAGTACATCATTAAATGTTTTTTTCATTCAACAAGTCCCTCCAAAAAATCATAAACAGTTTTTGCTATACCGCTTGAAAGAAGATAAGGAACACCATTTCCTATCGTTTTAAATTTATCTGTAAGAGTCATGTCCGGCGGTAATTCAAATGCTTCTGGCAAAGTCTGCAAAGACATAGCTTCTGCTGCTGATAATCGTCTAGCTTTATATGGATGCAAATGAACTTCATTATTACCATAAGCCACTGTCGGAGAATACCTCCACCGATGTAAACGCTTATATGATTTTTTACTAACGTCTCCTTCTTCTATCGTCTGCATTCTAGCCAATCCCCCTCGTGGTGTAAAATAATCCTTTCCATTTGGATGTTTAATTACATGATTTTTTTCAAACCAATATTCCACTGTAAGTTCTTTTGGAATTCCACTTGGGCACTCAGTATTACTATTTTCCTTAAATATATCAGTACTTGGCCACGGCATTGTTTTAATTTCTTCCAATGAGTACTTTTGATATTTTTCCCACGAAAACTTTGATATTTGATTATCTGCCAATATTTGCTTTTGAATACCAAAAAGTAATATTCTATCTCTGTCCTGTGGTGCTCCGTATTCTAATGCATTCGTAAGTCTATCCGTTAACACATAACCTGCGTGTTGCATTTTTTCCTTTAATTCCTCATAAAAGGCTCTATGACGAGCGGTTCTCCAAAGTCCCTTCACATTCTCAAAAAGGAAAAAATCTGGTTTCATTTCTATAATCAAATTTGTATATGACAGTGATAATTTTCCGTTATCTCCATCTTTACCTTTGTTTTTTCCTGCAATAGAAAAATCTGGACAAGGTGGCCCTCCTATGAAGCCAATTAAGCTTCCATCTTTTTGTGCATCTTTCATCCACGAATGCATATCATCTTTTTTATTTTCCAAAAACTCATTTACATCTCCATTAAAATATCCATACGTCGGACTCTTTAATCCCATTTTTTCCCTTGAATATTTATATGCCTTCATAAAGGCTGGATGAAATTCATTAACAAATTCTATATCAAAACCACTAGTTTCAAATCCTAAATCAAGGAATCCACTTCCTGAAAAAAAAGAAAAGATTTTCAATTTACGCTTCTGTGTCATTTTTATTATCTCCCTTGATATATTTTCCTGTTTTTATTCTAGCATCCAATGGTTTTTCCGTTTCCACTGGAATTGCCCACTGCCGTCCAAACTTAACAGCACCGTTTATTCTATTCTCTGAGCATAATACTTGAATTCGTCTGCTTGAAATTTTCCATTTCTTTGCAGCTTCTTGAATAGTCATATATTCCATATGCATACCTCTCACTTATAATTTCATCTTATTTTATACTTTTAAACGAATAAAATCAAGTTCTTTATTTCAATCATGACTATTTTATTCGTTCAAAAGAATATCCAATATACTTTTTCATTCTTTCGTGATAAAATATTATTATCCATCTTCACACAGGGAGGAAAACATTATGGCACATATTCCTAAAATAAATTTTACCGGATCAGCTCTGGCAACGACAGTTCAAACTATAATCAATACTAGAGATCAAAAAAAGACTAAGGTCACGTCTGGTATTCCAACAACAGAGACTTTAGCTGATGTATATGGAACAAGACTCCCACCTTCTACGATGGCAATAAGTGACTTTGTACAATCATTGCATCAACAGGCTCTGCAAAATTTTAACGATGCCAATGTTTACTTAACATCCATCGGTTCTACCAATATCTCATTGCCTTCAGGATCGGCATTTAATAACTGTAATGGTAAATGGACTGAATATGCCTATGCTGCATTCGCATGGAACAGTTTAGCCAAAATAAATATAGCCAATAAAACAAACGCTCAAAATGGTACGCATAGTGTTTATGTTTATATAAAATTACCAAACCGTAATTCTGAAAATAATGACTGGACTCAGCTTCTTCTTCCAAACATAACACAAGCACTTTCAAATTACCCCCAAACTCAAAGTGCTAAAATTGTATCACCAGCCAATTCAAATTATGGTAGACGTTTTGAGCTTATCTCTAGCAATCCAGATGCCATAATCTTAAAATATGATAGTTCAACTATCCGAACACTATGGCAAAACACTGGCATTACAAACTTTGATCCATACTCCGACATTCCTAATTTAAGTACAGATATTACTTGCCATCTGGATTCATTATTTAATTATTTTAGAAACACGGTTCTTCCATCCAGCAATCTTCAATGTTTTTTATCTATAAAAAATTCAACTCGTCCTGATCGAAGGTATCAATGGGTACATGAAGGAGATCACGTTAAAACTATTTTGCAGTGGATTCAAGTTTATTCAACTATGGGAACGGACCCTCTTGATACTGCATTGGCTTACAATGATCTCAATGGAAAGTTTTTTGCAATATCATTATCCAATGTTTCAAATGCTGATACAGAAGCGTTAAACACTGGTTTAGTAGGTTCTATTGTATCGCCAATGCTCGGACCTGTATGGGCTGTTGATAAATTAATTTCTTGTACAAATTTCTCTCAAATCAACTCTCAAATGCAGTTAATACTTAATTTTTAATACGAAAACGGGCAGTGCTTTTTGCATTGCCCGTTCTTTACATTCTATTGATTTTTTAAAGACATATACCATTCTTTAAATAACTCACGGTGATTATATTTATCATACCATTCTTTTGTCAGCAAAACCTCATATTTTCCGAATGTAAGTACAACTTTTTTGGGGGTGTAATACCTCTGCATACCGTTAAGATAATGTGGCTTTTCTTCATCTGGATTATATAATTTGAAGAAAGCCACATTTGAATTCTGTAAATTGAAAAGTTCTTTTTTATTACATTCTGTTGGGTTCAATAAAATCTGCATTTGCTCATCAGAAAAAATATATCCTGAAGCTTCCAAATTTTTCATCGATTGTAATATAAAATCACCCACTCCGATAATGCCTTCAGGCAAATCTGGAACTGACCTATTTGAAATCAAATGTTCCTGTTTAGTTTCTGGCACAGATATGGCTGCCATTGTAGGCTCAAAAACCTTATAACCTAATGCACCTAAAACCAGTTCAGCTTGGTCTATGTACTCTTCTAATTCGCTTTCTTTTTCTTCGGTTACTGTACCTATGGTCGGTTCATTTCCATTTTGTACACGAAACCGTCCTGCTTCCAACGCCTTATTATAAAAGCGATTTTCCAAATAAGAAATATCTGTACGACCGAGAGAGTTATCCTTTCTTGTAAAAATCACAACTTCATCCCAACAATCCTTATATTTATCATTTTCATGGTCAAGTATCCTCTGATGTATCCCTTTTCCATTTTTTCTAACTTCTGCCTGACCTACATATACCATATTATTACCAAAAAGGAAGTAAACTCCACTCTGTTTGAATGCCTCCAACTCTTTGCACTCATCCAAGAGCCTTCTTGGAATTTTGTAAGCAATGCCATTCCAATTGGATATTGTTGCTTTAATTTTTCCATTAGCCACACCATCTATAAGATAAACGCTAATTACTTTTCCCCTTGCCACTTCATCACTTCCTTAGTATACATAATAATGTTAATTTTAGCAGCTTTAACTAAGTCGGTCAAGACGCTACATCAAGCTTCAACACTCCATATTTCATTCGCTTTTGTTATAATCAATCGACCATCTTCACACTTCACCTCAATTTGCTCTCCGATGTCAAATCCTAACTCTGAGAGCCATTTCCCCTTCAGAACAATACTTGGAGTTCGCTTGTACTGGTATCCGCTTGCTTCATAAACCTTCATTTCTCTATATTTTTTATATGCCATATTCATCTTCTCCTTTTGCCAATTTTTAGACTTCCGCCATAAGATTAAACTTACGCTGAATTATTGCTTCTTTTGCCAATTTATATATTTTGTGAGATACCCCCTTGAACAAGGGAAACGACAACGGGAAATAATTTCCTCGTCTAAGCACAGTTTTAGAATGTAAATTATAGCGATATGTAGAGGCACAAACGCCCAGTTTATGCGGGTTTCAGGCACTAGTGGGATATCCAACTTTAGAGTCTTAACACCTGATATGGCCAGCAGATGACCGATCCCGTTTTTCTGATACAACTTTTTCATATATGGATCAAGGTCTCCTTTTTCTCCGAGAAGGATCGCACTTATCGTGTTTCCATAATAACTGCCCAAACACCCTACAAGGAGTTTCTTCCAACCTTGCCTGAATTCATGCAGGAATTGTCTGATGCATTCAGTCTGCCCGGATAATATACCGACTTCATCCGCCCATACATATGCGCCTATTTTCTGCCTTTTGTAATAAGCTCTCTGATCAAAATTGCCCGGATTACGTGCAGTCTCAAATGCAGACGCCTTTCCTTTTATTTTTAGTTTATTTCCGATTTTGATATGTGCCGCATCTTCTTTTTCAAGATAAACAAGCACTTTCTCTTCCCATATTTTTCTTGGCAGCTCTTGACTGAAATCATAGGAAGAACGATGCCCGTCGCTTTTTCCGAATACAGACTGCCTTGCGATCTTTCGATCGCTGCCACTATAAAAAGAGACGGCATTCCCCTTTACACGGACTGCCGTTACAGATTCTTTTTCATCAATCCTATCTGCCGTTCCCGTCAATATAAGATTGATTTCTCCTTTATTGTTTCGGTTTACGATCTGCCCAAGCGCGGAAGTGTAATCTCCCGCGCCGAAAAACAGCACCCTTATCGCCTGTACTGTAAGAAACAGTACGCAAAATATACATAATGGTCGTCTTTTCATTTTTTGTCATCGGCTGCGACCAACTCTAAATTTTCTTTCAGCGGCTGTGAAAGATCCACAGTGCCCATATACTTAGCTTTTGACTCTCCGTTAATCGTAATCTGAACCTGCGTCGCCTCTGTTCCCTCAACAAGCGAATTTACGATTGAATAAATCGTAAGTTTCGGCAGGATATCATACTCTCCGTTCAGAAACGTACTATCGAAATTCACATAACAAATATCATCTTTGATCGTCACTCCCAACAGATTTGCATTCGGGTTGATCGTCGGATAAGCTCCGCTTTCAGGACCCTGCATCAGTTTCTCAACGATCATTTTCTCTTTCGACAAATTACTGCTGTACCTTGCCGAAACTTTTTGCGGAACAAGCTTATCTCCGCTTTCATTTGCAAAATAAAGCGTTAATTCTACCGTCTGGTAGGCGCTCGGTGACGATCCTGTGTTTTCTACGAAATCATCTTCTGTCATAAGTCCGATCGAATTGCCGTCACTGTCTTTAAGCGACTCTCCGTCGATCGTAAACAGTACTGCGTTGACCCCTTCAATTTCCGAAAGCGAACATACAATAGATGCCCTCATAAGCTTTTCTTCCAGACTGTTTACTTTTAAATACGCTTTATTGAAGTCGATATCTAATATACTCCCCCGCAGTTCACATTTTTGTACAGATACTTCATTCGGAATCGGAGGAACATTTTCGATTTTATCCGATGGTTTCCGAAGCGTTTCCAGTATATCCTCTGCCATACCGCAGATTTCTTTGTCCGTCATCTTCTTGCCTTTTGCCGTTTTCCCGGTTTCATAGGGCGCTTTAACAAGTCCTGTTCTGTCTTCATTAAGATAATAGACTGACATCTCCGAATCTATTTTCTTCTTCCGGCAGCCTGAAAGGAAAAACGGCAGACACAAGGACAAAATAAGACAAATGCATATTACGACCGCAAGTTTCCTGTTCCTTTTCATCTCCCCACTCCTTCCGGCACTGTTGTATAGATCAGCGGAATCCGAACTGTAAATGTCGTTCCCTCGCCTTCGTTACTATGCACTTTGATCGATCCTCTGTGAACGATCACTGCGTTTCTGGCGATCGCAAGCCCCAGTCCCGTTCCGCCGATTTCTCTGGAATGAGACTTGTCTACCCGGTAAAACCTCTCAAATATATGTGCCTGATCTTCCTGAGGGATTCCAAGACCGGAATCTTCTACTTTTAAATAAAAATATTTATGATCGGCATTTAAAGACACATGAACCCATCCGTTTTCATGATTATATTTAATCGCATTTTCCACAAGATTTGAAACGGCAAGTGTAAATTTCGTCTCATCAATCTCTGCGCTCACCGGACGGAAACTTTCCATGACCATCTCAACATTTTTCTTTTCCGCGATCGGTTTCAGCCTCTTTAATATTTGTTCAAGCAAGTCGTTGATATTCACCTGCTGAATGTTCATCGTCTGACCGGTCCGATTCATTTTCACAAGAGAAAGAAGATCTGTTATGATCTGATTTTCCCGGTCGATTTCTTTCGCGATATCTTCCATAAATTCACGGTACATTTCCACAGGAAGGTTTTCCTGCTCAAGAAGCGAATCTGCCAGCACTTTCATCGATGTCATCGGAGTTTTCAGTTCATGGGAAACGTTTGAGACAAACTCTTCTCTGGAGTCGTCCAGCTGCTTTAGTCTGCCGAGCATTTTGTTGAACGCTTCACTTAGCTGACTTGTCTCCGCAAACGTGTCTACGTGCAGCACATCGTCACTGTATCCTTCACTCACATTTTCAATCGCCCCTGTAATCTTATGAATCGGTTTTACAAGTTTATTGGCAAGGGCCACCCCGAAAACAGCCAAGAAAATCGCCGCTATTCCTACTACGACACCTCCATGCGTATAAAATACCTGTTTTGTAACTTCAATACTGTCTGTAGAGACACTTGCTAAAATCACACCGTCTATCTTCTTTTTCCCCGGGATATTGATCGGTGAAGTCACTTCGATATAATGATTCTTTTTATCATAGTGGTTCGTCGGCTTTGTGCGCATGCACCGAACGACGCTTTCCGATACATTCGTCTTTCCTTCATCGAGATTATATGTATCTTTAATTACGCAGAGATCTTCATCCATGATCATAACTCTGCCGTTATATATATTCGTCAGCTGCGTCAGATTAGAATCGATCACTTCCGAAGTCGGATCGGAAAGATATCCGTATGCCGAGAGCTGATTGCTTAATATTGTACATTGATTTTGGATTTCCGCAGTCCGAAGTTCGACCGCACGCGACTCGTAAAATGCTACGATTCCGAAAAGTGTTGCAAGGCAGGGTATCAGCCCTGCCAGCATTGTACAAAGAATCACACAAAAACGCATGTTCCCGATAATTTTACGGTTGGATACAAATTGATATTTAATCTTGGAAATAATAACCCACTCCCCACTTTGTATGTACATATTTCGGTTCACTCGGATTCATCTCAATCTTCTCACGAAGCCTTCGGATATGTACGTCTACTGTTCTTGCATCTCCCGGGTAATCATATCCCCACACCAGATTCAGCAGATTTTCTCTGCTGTATACTTTGTTCGGATTCATTGCCAGAAGCTCTAAAACATCAAATTCTTTTGCCGTAAGATTGATCTCTCTCTCTCCGATAAATACTCTTCTGCTCTCACAATCAATCTTTAAGCTTCCTTTGATCAGCACCGGTCCGCCTGCCGGTTCTTTCCGTTTCGACGTCCGCCTCATGATGGCTTTGATCCTCGCCTTCACCTCTAAAATGTTAAACGGTTTCGTTATATAATCATCCGCACCGTATTCCAGTCCCAGTATCTTGTCCATATCCTCGCTCTTTGCCGTCAGCATCACAACCGGCATATCCGAAAATTCCCGAATCTGCTGACACACCTGAAAACCGTCCAGTTTCGGCAGCATCACATCCAAAAGGACAAGATCATATTCACATGCCTTTGCGTATTCCAAAGCCTCCTCGCCGTCATAGGCGCAGTCTACTTCCATGCCTTCCTGCTCGAGGCTGAAGCGGATTCCTTTTACGATCAGCTTCTCATCATCAACAACTAAAATTCTCTTACCCATACTCCTCTTTTTTCGACTCCTTATGCACTGCGGTATACAAAACCGCTCTCTTATGTCAGATCGTTATGTCTTCTTTTATTTTATTAAATACTCCCTCTTTGATTCCCTCAATCTGCATCAATTCTTCGATTGACTGAAAGCCGCCGTGTTCTTCCCGATATGCGATTATACTTTGCGCTTTCGCCTCTCCGACTCCTGTAAGCGTCATGAGTTCCTCTTTTTCGGCTGTATTAATATTTATCTTCCCATCGTCCGTACGTTCGGTCACTTCCGATACAACCCCTGCGCCTTTCACTTCATCTAAAGAAGGCACATAAATCTGTTCTCCGTCAACGACAACCCTCGCCTGATTAACCGCTTCCGCCGCAGCGTTTTCTGTCAGCCCGCCCGCTTTCGCAATCGCTTCAAACACTCTGGAATCCTGTTCCAGTTCATATACGCCCGAAGCCTGAACTTCTCCGCAAACATATACGAATACTTTTTTACGCTCCGGATTTTCTTCCACTGTACCGCTGTCCGCTTCCGCCTTTTTTCTTTCTGCCTTCTCTGCTGGCTCTTCGCTCTTTTGTGATGTATGATCCGACTTTTCTTCTTCCGCAGAAAATAAAAATTCTTCTGTTTCAGGAACGGCCGAATCTTTGTTCCCGCACCCAAACAGGAAACTTGCCGAAATAAGAAAGAACACTGTCATGACAGCGTATTTTTTTCTGTATTTTTTCTGATTGTCTTGCATATTCTTCTCCTCAGCTTTGCCGGGAGAATTACCCCTTTATGTCGGACATTAATATTGTAACGAATTTTTACTAAAATTACAATAGACAATTAACGTCTTGTTACATCTCTGTCAACCTATTAAGGACAACTTTCTTTTCCTTTACAAAAAAAACATATATATTACAGATTTATTACTTTTATTTCCATTGAAAAACTGCTATGCCGACAACCGCAAGAAGGAGACCACCTGCTTTTCTCCATGAGAACGGCTCCCGATCCATTCCAAACAATCCGAAAAGCTGGATCAGATAAGCAACCGTAAGCTGTGCGATCACAATGAGAAGAGCTGAACGCGCAGGCCCTAACGCTTCGATACTTTTTATAACCGTCCATGTGATCCCTGCGCCGATCACACCGCCTAACAGCATATATTTCGGCTGTACTTCCATAAGCTGTGAAACCTGATCTCTTCCGGTAAAAAACCACATCGCAAGACAAACCGCAAAAGCCGTAAACTGTACCCAGCCGTTTCCGACCCACATTCCTGTTGTCTTCGTAACCTGTGTGTTAAATACTCCCTGAATACTCATAAGCGCTCCGGACAAAAGAGCAATTAAAAAACCGATCATATACATACCTCCGAACTGTTTAGATCAAACAATTTTTCTAACTTCCTTTAGTATGTCCTTCGACCGGTTTCTTATTCTGTCTATTTATGTAACATTTTCTCTTATGAAAACATTGGAGAAATATCTTTACGGAAACACTTTTATGCAAGTATTCTGCGCATCTTCTCAACCATCTGATCGATATGCTCTTTTTCTACGATCAGCGGAGGAACAAAACGGATTACGTTTCCCTGCGCCTGTATGATAAGCAGACCTTCTTCAATCGCACGATCATTGATCTCTTTGATCGGCTTTGTGATCACAAGACCCTGCATCAGACCTTTTCCTCTTCGCTCTGTCACACAGTCAAATTCCGCTTTAAGTTCTTCTAATTTTTCTGTAAAGTATGGAGCTATCTCATTGACATGTCCTACAATATTTTTTCTCTCAAAAATGGAAAGAACTGTCTTTACCGCCGTGCACGCAAGCGGATTTCCTCCGTATGTCGCCCCGTGATCTCCCGGTTTAAGAGAATATCCGGCAACCTCTTCCGTCATTGCAAACGCGCCGACCGGAATGCCGTTTCCGATCGCTTTCGCCATCGTAAGGATGTCCGGCTTTACTCCGTACCCCTGCCATGCAAACATCGTACCTGTTCTGCCCATACCGCACTGTACTTCGTCACAGATCATAAGGATATCGTTTTCATCACAGAGCTTTCTGATCCCTCCCATAAATTCCTGTGTCGCCAGATGAATGCCGCCCTCTCCCTGAAGCGGTTCTAAAATAATCGCACACGTTTTCTCATTCACAAGCGACTTCACACTGTCAAGATCGTTAAATTTTGCAAACTTTACCCCCGGAACAAGCGGCTCAAAAGGTTCTCTGTAAGAATCATGTCCTGTAACCGATACCGCTCCAAATGATCTGCCGTGAAACGAGTTTTCCATAGCGATAAATTCATATCGTCCCGATCCTTTTGTATATGCATATCGTCTCGCTGCTTTTAAAGCCCCTTCATTTGCTTCGCCGCCGCTGTTTGTAAAAAATACCCGATCCATTCCGCTGACTTTATTCAGCGCTTCCGCCGCTTCCCCGCAGCTTTCATGATAATAAAGGTTGGACGTATGGTATAATTTATCAATTTGTTTTTTCAGCGCCTCGTTTAATTCTTTATTGTCATACCCAAGCCCTGTCACTGCGAAGCCTGCCGCAAAATCAAGATATTCTTTTCCGTCTGTATCATACAGATACATTCCCTTTCCATGGTCAAGTGCGATCGGAAAACGATTATATACATGAATAAGGTTTTCCTCTGCCGCCTGTATCTTACTGTTCATCGTGATTATACCTGCTTTCTGTACTATTTAAAATCGCTGTTCCGATCCCTTTATTAGTGAAAATCTCAAGAAGAAGACAATGCGGAATCCTTCCGTCAAGAATATGCACTCTTGAAACACCTGCTTCGATCGCATCGATACAGTTCTGAAGTTTCGGAAGCATTCCCCCTCCGATATAACCTTCTGTCATTAGTTTTTCCGCCTCTTTTACACAAAGTTCCGAGATTAAGGTAGACGGATCTTCCGGATCTTTATACACGCCCTCGATATCAGTCAAAAACGCTAATTTTTCCGCTTTCACCGCGCGCGCGATCGCACACGCCGCATCATCTGCATTAATATTATATGTATGGTAATTTTCATCCATACCGACCGGACAAATGATGGGAAGGAAATCTTTTTCCAGGAGATCGTAAATAATCTGTTCATTTACCTCTGTAACTTCTCCTACATATCCGATATCCTGACCGTCAGAGTATTTCTTCGCCACCTTTAACAAAGCTCCGTCCTTACCGCTGATACCAATCGACCTCACGCCAAGGCTCTCAACAAGTTGAACAAGACTTTTATTTACTTTTCCAAGTACCATCTCGGCTAATTCCATCGTATCTTTGTCTGTCACACGAAGCCCATTGATAAACTTCGGTTCCATACCGGCTTTTTCAACCCATTTGCTAATCTCTTTTCCGCCGCCATGTACGATGATCGGCTTAAATCCGACAAGCTTCAAAAGCGTCACATCCTCAATAACGCGCTTTTTCAATTCTTCGTCGATCATAGCGCTTCCGCCGTATTTCACAACGATGATCTTTCGGTTGAACCGCTGGATATACGGCAAAGCTTCAATCAAAACTTCTGCTTTATCAAGATATTGCTGCATGTTTTTATTCATGTTCTCTCTCCAATCTTTTTGTCTCGTATCTTTGATCCTGCAAATAACTCTTTTTTCACTGACATGTTCTAGCTTCTGTAATCTGCATTAATGCTGATATATTCATGAGTCAGATCGCATCCCCATGCCGTTGCCGCGGCATCACCTTCTTTCAGATCGGCGATCGCAGTCACCTTAGGCTCAGATAAAATTTCCGTTGCTTTTTCCTCACTGTAATTTAGCGCAACACCGTTTTCAATGATCTGAAGCTTTCCTGCCGCACTTTCAAAAAACAAATCCACCTTCTCAGGATCAAACTGTGCTCCCGAATATCCCATCGCACAGAGGATTCTGCCCCAGTTCGCATCGTGACCTGCTATTGCCGTTTTCGTCAAATTTGAGCAGACGATCGATTTCGACAAAACCTTTGCCTGCTCTTTCGTCTTCGCGCCTACGACTTTTACTTCAAAAAGCGCCGTCGCGCCTTCTCCGTCTCCCGCCATCTCTTTTGCAAGCGTTTCATTGACATAATGGAGAGCTTTCTTAAACTGTTCGTATTCTTTTGTTCCATATTTAATCTTCTTATTATCTGCCATTCCGTTAGCCAGCAAAAGAACCGTATCGTTTGTAGATGTATCTCCGTCTACGGAAATCATGTTGTAAGTATCTTCCACATCTTCACTTAACGCACACTGAAGCGCTTTTTTTGTAATTGCGGCATCCGTTGTCAGAAAGGCTAACATTGTACACATATTTGGATGAATCATTCCCGATCCCTTTGACATCCCGCCGATCGTCACGGTCTTCCCTCCGATCTCAAAGGTAACTGCCGCTTCTTTCTTCTTTGTATCCGTTGTCATGATCGCTTTTGCTGCCTCTGTTCCCTTTTCTTTGCTGCTGTTCTTTGCCTCTGCCAGCATTTTGATTCCCGATTTCACCCGGTCCATCGGAAGCTGCATACCAATCACTCCTGTGGAACCGACAAGCACGCTTTCCGCCTCTACGCCAAGAACACAAGCCGCCTCTTTTGCCGTTTCTTCACAATATTTCATTCCCTCTTCTCCGGTACATGCATTTGCAATGCCGGAATTTACGATCACTGCCTGTGGTTTCCGCTTTGACTCCACGATCGCGCGATCCCACTTTACAGGAGCCGCTTTCACAAGGTTTGTTGTAAAAGTTCCCGCCGCCTTACACGGCTTTTCACTGTAGATCAGCGCCATATCGGTACGGTCTTTATACTTGATGCCCGCTGCCGCTGCCGCTGCCTGAAATCCTTTTGCCGCTGTTACTCCGCCATCGATCACTTTCATTTTGTCCTCTCCTTTTTGTACCCTATATGTTCTGTCAAAGTTTCTTCTATAAAAGAAAACTCCGCCTCTTAAAAGAGGCGAAGTCAATCCGCGATTTCACTTTAATGAAAGAAGAACCGTTTCTTTATCAAAACGTCTGTATTTCTGTTTTTTGTTCTCCCCCCGCCTTTTTCTGTGTCGACGATTGTTTTAAATCATCTAACCGTCTAAATTCTATACGCAAATATTATTAGCTATTATATTATGAAATAAAATCTGTTTTGTCAACTATTTCATCTTTTGAATTACGGGCTATACGAATCATTTTTAAATTACCGGACATGGATTTTATAGATGGATTCAAACTCTCTCACAATAAACTAAATACCGCTGATAATTGTGAGGATATGGATGACAAGTCACAAGAGTCACCATATCTTTGCCTTCCTGTATTCTGATCTTATCAATCTCATCCGGAGATATCACCTCTATCCGTTCCACTTTATAAGTCATCGTTTCCCAGAAGTTTGTAATAAATATTTCATCCCCGATTTTCAATTTTTCAATCTCACGAAACATCTTTGCATAACTGTATCCCCGATGTGCGACAACCGCCATATTCGTATTATTCCCACCGATCGGCATCGACGTTTCCGTAAGCTGAGCAGCTCCTTTTGACATATTTTCTTCGTTAGCGCCCAAATATAACGGAAGCTCAAGATCCATAACCGGAATTTTAATATATCCTGCAATTCCATTTTCTACTCCGTACTCTTCCAAACGGATTGCCGGGTTTGCATATGCATACGGATCTGCCAGATTTTCCTGATTGTTTTTTATAAGTTCTTCGTTATAGTTCTTCATTTCTTCATAAAGCCGGGCATATTTTTCAGGATTCGCATCCCGGACATTCTCCGTCGTTTCTTCAAACTGACGAAACATACTCTCTGTCTTTATCTTATAAAATATCTGAAGAATATGCGGATAAAGCAGAATCCCGCATCCAATCAAAAGAAGAATCAGACCGAAAATAAAAAGTTTTCTTTGTTTTCTCACTCTTTTCATCTTTTTCTCCTTTTTAGACTTCTCTTCCCGGCTTTTTTCTTTCTGCCCCTTGTCCTTCGTTTTTTCTTCATTTTCCTTACACACACCGCCACTGCAGCAACGAATAAACTGACGAGGGCAAATACCGCTGCGCCATATGCGATCATCTCCGTTATATCCCGCTCTTTTTTCGCCGTATCCGACTCTTTCTCTTCGCTTTTCTTCACGATTTCATCACATATTTTTTCTCCCCGGACAAGCAGTCTATGACTGTTTACCCCGTACGGCGTACACGTTAAGAGCGTTATGTATTCCTTATCCGCTATCGGACGCAATGCATCTGTATCTTCCGGCTCTATCACTGAAATCTGATCTACCTCATAAGTAAGAAGATGATCCAATACATGGATATAAAACAAATCCCCTTCCTTCATTCGATCCAAATCTGTAAACAATTTTGCAGTAGACAATCCTCTGTGGGATGCAAGAACCGAATGCGTACCTTTTCCGCCTATAGGAAGAGCCGTTGTTTCCATATGTCCGACGCCCCGTCTCAACACCCTCTCACTGACTCCATGATAGATCGGGAGCATAACGTCGATCGCCGGAATTTCAATATATCCCATCACTCCTTCTTTTTCTTCTACATTGAGCACATCTTTATAATTACCGGGCAAAACAGAGCCGCTTCCTAATATAAACGGATCTTCTACAGACATTCCCGTAACAGATTCATTATACTTTACAGCCTTTTCCCACTCTGATTTCATATCTGTCTTCGGAAGTTCTTCAACCGTCTGCTCATAACGACTGATCATCTCTGCCTGGTGTCGCTCTGCAAGCTTGTTACTGACTGCCGGATATAACAGTATACATGCTCCGATCAGAAAAAGAGCCGTTACGATTAGCTTTTTACTTCTGCTCATAATCACCTAAAGGGAGGTTCGTCTTCTAAGACTCCCTCCCTCTTCCTTCTTAGTCTTTCAATCTGCTTTCTATTGATCAGCGATCTTTTTTCTTTCTGGACATAAAAATAATAATGCCCGCCGCTGCCATAACCGTCAGACCGACTGCCGTAAAAATGATCGTTCCATTTCCACCTGCTGCCGGAAGTTTACTCGGTTTTGTGTTTATGATCGTATCGCTTGGAACCGTAGCAGTAGATGAATCGTGATTCACTGTCACTTCAAAATATTTACTCGGAAGCTGATATCCTTTTACCGTTTTTGTCTCTACAAGATAATACTTCTTTGCTCCGGTAGCTGCGTCATCACCTTGAACTTTATTTTCTTCATTCGCCTTATTTGTATAATATGCAAGACCTCTAAACTCTGCAACACCCTTATCGTTCGTCTTTACAACTGTAGTAAATTCCTTTTGATTCGGATCATATACCTTCAAAGCTCCTGTAATTTCTCCCGCCTTATTATTTTGGAGAAGTTTTACTGCTGCCTGTGCTTTTTCCGTACTGTCGAAAATCATAAATTCAACATCTTTTAAAGGTGTTCCGTCTGCCTTTTCCCCAACCTTTTTAATGGCAATCTTTCCGGTATGTACTTCCGGCCGCTCGTTTTCAGGCACGCTTACATCAACAGCCGTACCCTTTGCAGTTGTAAATTTCAAATCTGCGTCATTATAAATTGCTTCCCCTGTTTTTGCCGTTTTATTGATCATCGTATCAAAACGGATCTGAAGAAATGCAGCCTGAGCATCCGGATTATTAATCGCTTTTTTCAATTTTATTTTTCCCGCATCGGTCAGACTTATTATCAATGTATTCTCATTTCCTTCTGCCGGCTCTTCCACTGAATAATCCGTATCTTTTTCTAACTCATCTATTACCGTTTTATAATCCTTATCTACCGCTTTAACAACAATGTTCCCTTTATATGTAAGCTGAGAATCGATTTTATCTGTCACTTTGTATAATTTTGCGGTATCATAGCTGTCGTTATCATTTGTCAATGCAATATTACCCGGAATCGCCGTATGGATAATCCACGTCTGATTCTCTTGCATATCAAAAGAATCATGCTTATTTCCTACATATGTAACATCCTTTTCAATAGACAGCACTTCATTCTTTGGATATACATGTACATTATAATTAAGTGTCTGACCGTCTGCCTGCGTCATCGGAACATCAACATAAAATGCTTTTCCTACCATCGCATCATCTTTCTCATTCGGAAGAACCGCATCACTTCCATCGGATGAATCCAAACCTAACTCTTCTACTTTGTATCTGCCCAACGGAAGATCTTCCAAAACTGCTTCTCCGGACTCATTCGTAACTACCGTACGAGATACTGTCGTTTCGTTCCATTTTCCCGCTTGGTCCTGCTCCATTTTTGTAACCTGAAACTTAACATTTGCCAGCGGTTCTGCCGTTTCAGGAAGACTATCCATTTCAATACCGCCGTTTTCTGTGTTTGATTCAAACGCATTTTCTGCATCAGGCATCTTATATTTATGAATCGTAATAGAACCTTTCTGGTCATTACCCACTACTTGTCCGCTATTTTCCACAGCAAACGCCGTCGTCATTGTTCCAAACAACATTACTGCTGCCAGAGCTATCGTTGTCATATATTTCAAAATCTTTCCCATAATTTTAAGCTCCTTTTCTTTTGAATCTAAAATATAATACAAGTGAACAACAGATGATCATAAATCCACTGAACACAAAAATCTTCGTACCGTTTCCTCCCATCTTCGGAAGGAGGCTTGTCTCTCTGTTAGAAACCTTAAATCCTTCTATATGATTTCCACTGATTGCCGGTACGTCGCCTCTTGCTTCAAAAGTGACTTTCTTACTGGCATCATCTGTAACAGCAATAGTCACCTTCCAATATCCCGTCGGTTTCAAATATCCTTTCGGAGCTTTTGTCTCTTTAAGAAAATATTCCCCTTGTTTCAACCGACTGAAATCAACAATTCCTTCTTCTGATGATACAACCGGACCTCCTACAATGCTCCATTTGTCGGCATCGTTCTCATCACCCTGATAAAGGGTAAATTCCGCGCCCGCAAGCTCATTTCCTGTTTTTTCATCTACTTTTATGAAGGAAAACGGGACTGTAGGTTCATTTTCCACTTGAAAAATTCCATCTTTTTTTTCGAACTGCGGAACTGTGGAATCGTCTTTTTCTGTTTTTTCTACTTTAACTTCATCTTTATGTGCATCGACGGTTACTGTCCATGTTCCTTCCGGCAAAATGAATCCATCCAATGTCGCCTCTTCTGATAATATGTATTCGCCGGATACAAGTTCTGAAAACTTCACGATTCCATCAGCCTTGCTTACCTCTTCCGCGCTCCATGTACATCCTTGTTCATCCACGAATCCCGTCTTATCGTTATGTGCATGTGTACAAGACTCCGGTGAAATCAAGCCTTTGCACTTTTTATCATGTTTATGATTACATGTTAGTTTAAACCGAACTCCTTCCATCACAGTTTGATCTTCTGCGCTTACCTTTTTAAAAACAAAGTCCGTTTTTTCTCTGTCATTTCCGACTGTAAGATTCGCCTTCAATCTGTAAATCGGTTGAACTGTTACCGTACCGTCAATCACCCCGGCCTCTTTTTCATCACCTTTTCCTTTGTTAATAAACTCAGCGGCGTTTTTTGCCGCTTCTCCCGTCTCATTTGTAAAGGTCTTCCCGGTATTCTTCTGCGTTTTCCGGTCAAAATACGTTACAATGATCTGATCTAACACCATCCCTGTTCCCGGAGTAACTTTAATATTTACATCCGGCGAATATCGATCGATATATGTACTGTTTTCCCCGGCTGACGTGGATTCTCCTTCTGTAGGCGTTACCGTCTGTTCTCCGCCTGTGATTTCCATTTCACCGCCCCCGACCGAGAAAAAGACAGGATCACTGTTTAACTCAAAACCTTCCGGAGCTTCTGTTTCTGCAAAACAATAGTCTCCGTTCGGAATCTCCGTACTAAAATTTATCTTTCCCTCTTCATCTGTTATATACTCATCCGGCTGATACAGCTCTCCTTTTACAAAATTGCCTTCCTCGTCCCGAACGGCTTTATACAGCTTAAATTTTGCATCTTTTACAGGTCTGAATCTTCCTTCGTCGGTGCCTGCTACCGTTTTTGTCAAAGTAAGCTTTGTTTCTGCGGGTTCCGGTTTTACTTTTACATAAATACGGATCATATGATTAATTAAAAATTTCATGCTTGAACTTCCGATCGTCGACATATCTGTTTCCGCATTTTCCGCCGTGCCATAATACCACAACACATTATCTGTTCCCAAACCGCATCTCACATATCCACTTGACGAAACATTACGCACCGGAAATATTTCATCTGTCAGTTTATCATAGTCCAAATAAGCGCCATCGATATTGGTAGACTGAATCATCGTAGCATCTTGGTCTTTTAATATTTCAATACGAAGTCCACCGCGTTCAATATAAGGAATTGACAGATTTATATTCTTTATATTTTCATCTGAATTATCTTCCGGTTTGATCAAAATTACCGGATCTGCTCCTAATTTAAACGCCTGGTCGAGCGTTTGCTTTATGATCAAACGCCCTCCGGCTATTACCGGATATTTTCGCACCGGATTTAAAGATATATTAAGATGTGTATTTCTAAGCTGCTCTCCAAACCACTTTTTTCCTTCATCAATATCGGTCAATCCTTCCGCAGAACCTAATGATTCCAAATAATTTATTGATAAAGGCGACAAATCCGAAATGGCATTGTTCTCTAAGTCGATCATTCCGGCTTTTCTAAGCCACTCGATTCCTTCGATACTTTTGATCAATTCATTCTCCGGCTTCTGAGTGTCTAACTGTTCTGTTTTTTTCTCAACTTTCTTATTTGCATATTGCACAGCTCCGGGCTCATCCACTAATGACTCCAGATACTTGTTTGCCTCTTCCTGCGTATTAAATTCTTTTGATATATCCTTAATTTCAAACGATGGAATAAACGTAGCCATCTGTGCAGATGCTATATATGTTACTTTCCTTGCATATCCGTCTGCTTTTATCATCCCCGTAAAAGACCCTAAAACTTCTTTCACGCTTTGCCCCGGTGTTCCCATCCATCCTGCTTCAAACAAAGAATCATAAACTGCAACGGCAAAATTACGATCTGTAAAACCAACGTCCATAATCTGCCCGATGCCTATATCTCTGTCTATACTGATTGCCGTAGTTCCTTGTGTATAAACAGGCAACACAAAAAAAGTTACTTTTGATTCAGCAATATCAGTCTGCGCTCCTTCCCCTGCTTTATTTTCCTCATTCCGCCCTGTCTTACCTGATGTCTGATCGTCGGAAACTTTCTTCTTTGTTTTCGTATTATTTATTGTTTGTTTTGTCTCTGTCTTTATCTGTTTGCCTGCCTGCACATCGGCCACATTCCCCAATGTTACGGCAGAACCAAATAGCAAACTGCATAATAACAGTGACACGCCCCTTTTTATTTTATTCATTATCTACTCCTCTCCCCATCTTCTCTATTGTTCTGCTCATCGCATCCCAACTCCTTTCTACTATACTGCTGTGAAAAGCAGAAGATATTAGTGAGAATTTCCCTTCACATCGCCTCTTTTCCTCTCCCTCTGTTCCACTCACCCAAAGTGCCAAAAGACGCATTCTTGGATTGCAGGCGGCTTCCAAGTTCTCGGACAAATCCGGACTTTAGCTCGTCGTCGTTGCAAAAACAAAAAGCCGCTTCCTTTTTGCCCCTCAGAAAAAGTTACTTTTCGGAATATTTTATCTGTCAATCCCATATAGTAACTAGACATTACCAATATTAGCATAACAAACCTATAGACTCAAGAGAAAATATAACTATCTATTGCCAAAATTTCGCTAAAAACTCAGCAAACTACCACTCGAAAGGAGACGCTATATGCAAAATCCAAAACAAATTTTTGCGTCCACACTAAAGTATTTACGATATAAGCATCATTTTTCTCAAGAAAAATTAGTTATCCAGATGCAAATACGCGGGAGTACTATTACTCGTGAAGTTTATAAATTCATTGAATCCGGTTCCGGCAATATCAAAGTTTTTGACTTAGTTATTTTAAAAAATATCTATCGTATTCCTTACTCTGATTTCTTTGTCGGTCTTTCTCCTGCCACACTTCCACGAACTTCGATAACTATGTTACTTAGACATCCTACTTTCACCGATAATCTCGCACTCTTAAGAACATCCCATGAATATACACAACAACAGTTAACCGATGCAATGAATGAGATGGGAACTTTTATTCACCGGGCTGCTTATGCAAATATTGAACGCGGAAAACGAAATCTTAAAGTTACAGATCTTGTATGCTTAAAAACAATCTACAATGTCCCTTATGAAGCGTTTTTTGAAGGAATCAAAATCCACGAATAAAGATGTCTATACAAAAAACAGAGCTGCCGATCTGTACAGCTCTGTTTTTTGTATAACTCTCATATGATCGACGGTAAGATTACAGATGATAACTTTATTCAAACAGACTATTGACCGTTAAATGCAGTTATATTTTCTTCATTTAACGTAAAATCATAATAATTCAGATCCAGACGCTCCGTCCATCCGATTGTATTCCAAAATGCATTTCCAATATCATTTTCCGTAAATGCGATCAAAGATACTTTATTAATCTTTTCTTCTTTCAGCGCTTTCATCGCAAAAACAACCATCCTTTTTCCGATTCCGTGACGTCTGTAATCTTCATCTACACAGACATGATACAAACACCCCCGTCTTCCGTCGTGACCGCACAAAATACTTCCGACAATGCGACCGTCTTTTTCTGCCACGACACTTGTCGTCGGGTTTCGTTTCAAAAAGCGCGCCACTCCTTCTTTTGAATCATCGATACTTCGGATACCAAATCCTTTTATTTTTTTCCAAAGGGCATATACCCCCTCATAATCTTCTATCGTCATGATCCGTACCATACTGCATCATCTCCTCTGTTTTTTCCCGTTTGGTTTTACTTTCTGCCCTGCTGCTTTTTGCACGATATACATCTTAAGGAAACATCGGAACAAGCTCAAGGCCTTCACTTTCCGGAAGTCCGAACATCAGATTCATATTCTGAACCGCCTGTCCTGCCGCTCCTTTAACCAGATTATCGATCGCTCCCATCATAATAATCCGATTTGTCCGTGGATCGATCTTAAACCCGATATCGACATAATTACTTCCTTCCACCCATTTCGTTTCAGGGCATACGTCTTTTTGAAGCACACGCACAAATTTTTCACCGCCATAATATTTATCATATACAGCCTTTACGTCTTCATAGCTTACTTCTTTCGTAAGTTTTGCATACTCTGTAACTAAAATTCCTCTGTTCATCGGAACTAAATGCGGCGTAAAATTAAGAACGACTTTTTTCCCGGATGCGTATCCAAGCTGTTCTTCGATTTCGGGCGTATGTCTGTGTGTCGCCACTCCGTATGCTTTAATATTTTCATTCACTTCGCAGTAAAGATTCGGCAGTTTTGCTCCTCTTCCCGCTCCTGACGTTCCTGATTTTGCATCGATGATCAAGGTGTCCATATCGATCAGCCCTTCTTTTGCCAACGGATATGCCGTCAAAATGGAACAAGTCGTATAGCATCCCGGATTCGCCACGAGACGGGCCTTCTTCACATCTTCCCGATTAACTTCACATAATCCGTACACCGCTTCTTCAATAAACTGTGGGGATTTATGTTCGAGCTTATACCATTCCTCGTATATTTTTACGTCTTTCAGACGGAAATCCGCGCTTAAATCTATAATCTTTGTCTTTGACAAAATTTCTTCGTTTACAAGAGACGCACATAATCCCTGCGGCGTAGCCGTAAAAATCACATCTACCTGTGATGCCAGTTCTTCCATATTATCATCCATGCAGACCGCATCTATGATCTGAAACATATTTTGATATACGTCCGCATATTTTTTATCTATGTAACTTCTCGAACCGTACCATTTAATTTCCGCCTCTCTATGCCCTGTCAATATTCTGACCAGTTCACCTCCGGCATATCCTGTTGCACCGATAATTCCAACTTTTATCATAATCTATTCGCTCCTCTCTGCTGTTTGCTTTTCACAAACCTGCCCTGTCTCAATATTTCTTCACAAAAAATAAAATGAATATGCATTCTTTTTGCATAATAATACATCATTCTTGCATAATATGCAAGTTTTTTCTGTTATCAAATACATTAATCTGTATTTAACTTATATCCACTTACAAAAAATATCGGAAATCGAGACGCTCTCCGAATTAAACTTCAGCTTACGGTTCGATTTCCGATATTTTTATATTTCTTTCTATTATTTTTTTCTATGTTTCTTCTCTAACCAGTTTCTTCACACATTCCTCTATAACAGCAGATATATTTTCTGTAAACTGTTCTAGCATCATCTCTCCTTTTTCTTCTGTTGCAGGTACCGGATTTCCGTATGTTCCCGAAACGCTCAACTCTCCGATCGATGTGTTGTCCATTCCGTACGTAGTCGGTCTGACAGGATATTCCTGCACTGCCCGCTCCATATGAACTGTCTCCGGCTTTACTGCCAGCATAAGTGACGTTTCAAACTCGCAGGCATGAAACATTCCTCCCCATGTCGGAGTTTCCATATATTTATCATAAATTTCTTCCATTCCCGGATAAAACATCCCCAACACTTTCACATCTGTTTCATCTTGTATTTCCCGTATCGCATATTTTATCACCGACCTGTTCGCCTCATGTCCGTTCATAAAAATAAGAATTTTTACCCCGTATCTTTCTACAGAACGAACAACATCTTTCAATATTTCCCGAAGAATATCCTGTCGGATCGTTACAGTTCCGATTCTGTCACGCCAACTCCAAGAATACCCAAAATGAATACTTGGATACACAAGCGCTCCCGTTTTTTCTGCTGTCTTTTCAGCCAATGCTTCCGCCAAATAAACATCTGTTCCAATAGGAAGATGATACCCATGCTGTTCCGTTGATCCAATAGGAACGATTACTACCGGAAACTCACGTAACCGCTCCTGCACTTCCCGCCATGTCATATCTTTTACTTGATTGCTCATATTTGGGACACCTCCACATACTTTCGCGCTGTTTCTCTGATCTTTTTCAAATCACTCCTCTTTGCATGTTTCGGAACAAGATTACTTCCGGCCGCCACACCTTTATATCCTAATCTATAGAAATTCACTGCATTTTCCGGTGTTACCCCGCCAACCGCCACATAATCCATCTCCGGGAAAGGACCTTTTAACGCTTTAATATAACGATCGGAAAACGCATCGGCAGGAAATAATTTTGCAAGATGGATTCCACAATTTACCGCTGCCTGAACTTCAGACGGTGTCAGCACTCCGGGTAAAACTTCTATCTTCTTTTCCAATGCATATCGAACAATCTGCTCATCAAATCCGGGAGTCAGAATATACGGCACTCCCATATCTGAAAGTACATCAATTTCCTCTTTTTTCTTAACTGTTCCTGCACCGATATAAACATCCCGACCTTCAAAATACTTTCTGCTTGTTCGGATACACTTCATGCCGTTTTCTCCGTCACTTAGCGAAATCTCAAACCATCTGATCCCTTCTTCCACAAGGCCTTCTATGATCGAAATAATTTCTTTTTCTTCCACTTCCCGAATAATCGAGACAAGTCTTGCACTTTCTAACATCATTTTCTCCCTAATAAACTGCCAGCCATCGCTTTGGATTTTCAACAAAAATTTTATGAATCACGTCCTCATCCACCCCTTCGTCCAGAAGTCTTGGAATAAATTTTGTCTTGATATATCGAAATCCCGGACCTCCTCCGTATCCTTCCAGATAAGAGGCTCTCCCCATATCTCCCGAAATAAGAAGCTGATCAGCATATCCGTGAGATATCAATGACTTAATTAATGCAACTCTGATACTGTCAGGATAGTATTTTACCTTTCCCGGTCCATCAAATTGAATATAGATTCCCCGGTCAGCAAGTTTTAACAAATAATATTCATCCGGATTTCGATCTAAATGCCCTAAAGCAACAGTGGAAAAATCTACATTTTCCCGAGCAAGAATATCTAACAATTCCATTCCCATTGTTCCTGCTTCTGTATGTCCCCAGATCGGCGCTCCACACCTTTTCTGCGCCTGTGCCGCAGCAACTGCCGTCTTTTCTTCAAGTGGATGGATCATATTGTAATATGTTCCTATTTTTATGAATCCTGCTCTGATTCCGTCTCTCCCTTCCAAAATATCGTCTGCGAGAATATCGGAAATTTCTTCTGTACTTTTTTCTTCTACCCAATTCGGATAGTAAATATGTTTGTTAAATCCGGTCGTTGCAATGACATGAACTCCTGTCTCTTCAGACATTTTTTTTAAAAGAGACAGATTGCGCCCATAATCTAACGTAGACGCCTCTACTAATGTCTGTCCGCCTACAGACTTAAACAGCTTTAATTCTGCTACGCTGCCTTCATAATCGCTCACTTCCAAATCCCTGTCTTTCTGACATGTCGGCGGAACTGCATACAAATGTTCATGTGGGTATGTAAATCCCATCTCCTCTGCCTGAATATCTCCGCAAACTGTTCTTGCAAATTTCATTCTCATACCGCCTTTCTTCATTTTTCCGCTTTTCTTTTAAACTCCTGCAATCATTCCTATTAAACGCATAAATACACTTACCAGAATTGCATCTGTTGATGCAAACCACAGACCTTCCACTCCATATCCTGTCACATCAATTAACGGGTATGCCAACGCAACTATCAACGTAAATAAAAATCCTAACAGAAATGAAGCAACGACGCATCCTCTTTTTCCTCCTAATTTATCTCCAAATACTCCGGCAGCGCCTCCCATGAAAAACAATCCGATCACTCCCGGTAATACGACAACTTTCAACTGAGTTGAAATCAAAGTTGCAAGAATCCCGCCTACCATCGCGCAGAGGAAACCGACTGTTGTAGCAACCGGACCGCTTGCATAAAAGATCGGAACATCTAAAGCAGGTCTTGCACCGGGGATAAGCTTCTCGCTGATTCCTTTAAACGCCGGGATAATCTCACCCAGAAACATTCTGACACCTTGAAGAAGTACGAGTACTCCCGCTACAAATGTCATTGCCTGAATAACAGATATACTATTATATTTTGTCCTCCCGCCAATTCTGAAACAACCTCTGTTCCTGCCATCAAAGCCGTGAAAATATAAACTACTATCATGACGATACTCATAAGAATCGACATATCTTTTAAAAAGTCCAGTTTATTCGATACTTTCACTTTTTCCCATGTATCTGTTTCTTCATCACGATTTTTCTTTCTGACCAGCCGACCTACAAATCCACTAAAAACAATCAGGGAACTTCCCCAAAATCCAAATGCAACTTCATCCGTCTTTAAAATTTTCCTTGTATAAGGCTGAGCGATTGCAGGAAATACGACCATACAAATTCCCTGGACAACAGAACCTATGGCAACTGCCATCCATCCGTTAATCCCCATCTGATCCAACACGATCGCCATAGTTCCCGCAAACGAAAACATCATATGCCCTGTCAGAAAAATGTACTTAAACGGAGTAATTCTCGCCAGAATAATATTAATCACAAACGATAAAAGCATAATCATAGGCGTTTCAAATCCAAGCACTGTCTGAACTGCCGCTACTAATGCGTTATCTTCCGGAACAACACCTGACATTCCAAATGCTGCATTGAACATTGTGCTAAACGGTGTCAGCGCAGATGCGATCAAACTTGATCCGGCGCTCAAGATAAGAAAACCCAACATTGTTTTCATCGTTCCCTGAATCACGGTTGACGGTCTGTTTTTCATTGCAATAAGACCGATCATCGCCACTAATCCTAATACAACTGTAGGCTCACTTAAAAATTTAACAAAAAAATTCACCATAATATATCGCCTCCTTACTTATTCAAATATGGTCTGATCTTTTCTTCGATTTCCGCTTTATCTAAGAGATTTGTAATTGCCAACACCGGAACATCTGCTTCGATCTGTTTTGCAATCTCTGACGATGCCACAATCAAATCGCAGCTTTTTCCTTTATAAGAACCTAGATCTGTTGCCTCACCTTCTACTGTAATCCCATACTTTCTTCCACTTTCTTTCACTGACATCAACAACATAAGACTTGTTCCAAACCCCATTCCGCACACTGTTACAACTTTCATCTTCTCGCCTCCTTTTCCATTAATTTTTCCAGTTCCTCATATGTATTCAAGGCTGCCAGTTTTTCAATCATCCGTTCACCTGCCAGCAAAGAACTCAAATCCTGCAAAAGCTCAATATGCCCATCATCTGACACCCCTCCGAGCGCGAACACAACCCAAACAGGATCATTACACGGATGATGAAAACAAACCGGTTCTTTTAACTTCACAAAACTAATACACGGTTCTTTTACATTTCCGCCCGGTCTTGCGTGCGGCAATGCCAATCCCGGAGCCATTACCATGTACGGTCCGAACCTTTGATAAGAATCGATCATTTCTTTTACATAACCTGCTTTTGCTTTTTTATTTTCTACAAGAATATTCCCACAATATTCGATCACTTCTTCCGGTGTAGACAAAAGCGGCGGATCTAACCGTACCATTTCTTCCGTCAGCATCTTTTTCAATCTATTTGCCATAATACACCTCCATACAGCGTTCTATCTCTTCCGCCGATTTACAGGACAACAATCTGTTCTTATCTTCTAAGTTCAAAAAGAGATGAAATATATATTCTAATTCTTCTTTCATACGCTCATCTCCCCGCTGAAAACATCCCATAACAACTAACTTTACCGATGTTCTCCCCCAAATAATCGGTTCTTTCAATAATGCAAACACAAGAAAGCTGCTTCCTTCGATCAAACCGTGAGGCATTGCGATTCCTTCCACTATTTCTGTTGATACCAAATTTTCGCGTCCTACAATTCCCTCTGCTTCTTGTTCCGTAATAAATCTTTTTTCTCTGCATAAGTCACATAAATAATTCAACAGCTCGATTTTTTCCATATATTGATCAATATACAAATACATTTTTGAGACGCTCTCATATCTCCACTTCCGGTGACGCGCTAAATTTCCGACAAGCTGTTCCAATGCAATCTGTTCTTTAATATCCAACATCGGCGACAGCCTCACCCACGGTTTTCCCATAATTTCAGGCTCTTCTACCGGAAATGTCGTAATAAAAAAGTCTGCTTCTTCCGCTTTTTTTCCCGCCTCTTCCAAAAGGCCTGTTCCTATTACTTCGAGATGTGGATATTTATTATGCAGTCTGCTTTCCAATAATTTTGCCGATCCGATTCCGCTTCCATAAATAATCGCACATTTCCACTTTTTCGACTTTAGACTTCTCTCCAAATAAGATGCAAAATGCATGCCCAAAAAACTGATTTCATATTTACTTAATGAAAGCTTCGTCCATACCGAAATTTCTTCTGCCACTTCCATCGCATAGTAATACGCTGTCGGATAACTTTCCAAGACATCATTGTAAAACAGATTTTCTGTTTCCATCCCTAAAAGATATCTGCTGAAATTCGATGCCAGATGAAGCACCAGTCCGTTTACTAAAATATCGTCCTGAAACAGATCTACCTTGTAATCATTTTTAATCCTCTGAAATGCTCTTTCTGTCATATCTTGATAGAATTGAAGATTTTTTTCATTAATGCTGTCTACATATCCGTTTTGCCAAAAAGCCTGCCTGTAAACAAGAGCAAGATAAATATTTTCTATTTCCTCATCAGATTTCGGACACACTGATGTTTCAATTCTCTTTTGTATGTTACGAACAACTTCCATATCATGATTTAAATGAACTGTCTGACTGATATTTGCAAAATAGTCAGTTTTAATCGTCTTTCCTATCGCAATCCTTTGCTTTTGTATCAGTAAGTATTTCAAAAAGAACAGTTCATTTTCTTTCCTTTTATGCACTGATTTTTGCGCAAGCTCCGCATCAATCTCACTTCTCACTTTTGCCAGCATTTCTCTTGGAACACGAAAAATCTTCTCCGTTTCTTCTAATGACTTTTTCTTCAGCAATTTATACAAATAGTTTCGTATATAAACTTCACTGCCTCCTATAAAAAAACCTACATACGGTTTGTTTAAGAGTCTGATCCCTTCTCTTTCCAGCTTTTTCTCTACTTTTTCTATAATTCTGGACATACCTGATCTGCTATAATGCAAAAGTTCCGCAAGATCATCCAACTTACATGTCCGCTCGAAAAACAATTTAAAAAGTACTTTCGTCACTTCCACATCTTCTTCAACCGCCAACGCATCCCTGAATTTTTCTTCTTCAATAATCTCTAACCGATACCCTCTTCCTTTTACGGTATGAATAAAAAATCCATATTTTAAAGATTGTTCTTTTAATTCTTTCATATATCGGATTACTGTCCGCTGACTAATTCCAGCCAACTCCCCAAGTTCTTGTGAATTCAAAAATTCTTTTGAGGATTCCAACAGAGCCTCTAATAACTGCTTGTATTTTTCCTGCATCTTCAAGCTCTTGTCCTCCTTCCATACCTTTTCGCTGTTGTTACACTAATTATAATAATATCCATTTATGAAGTCGATATGTATTTATGGCAGTTGATACATGCCAATTTCCCATCCTCTTTCCTGCTCGACATTGATTTTGCATTGTGATCAGCCAATGACATTTGCAATATAAAAGAGAGTTAGGGCGCCTTCCTCAAGGAAGGCGCCCTAACTCTCTTTTTTGTTTTAACAGCTATAATTATTTTCTGATCTGACCGTTTCCAAATATAATATATTTTGTTGTAGTCAGCGCCTCGAGTCCCATAGGTCCTCTCGCATGAAGCTTCTGTGTGCTGATACCGATCTCAGCCCCGAAACCAAACTCAAAACCGTCTGTAAAACGTGTAGATGCATTCACATATACAGCGGCCGCATCGATCTCATCCTGAAACTTCAACGCATGATTATAATCATTTGTGATGATCGATTCAGAATGTCCTGTATTATATTTATTAATATGACTGATCGCTTCATCAATCGAATCCACTGTCTTGACCGAAATAATCGCATCAAGATATTCCGTTCCCCAATCATCTTGCGAAGCCGCTTTGATCTCAGGACATATTTCACGAACTCTTTCATCTCCACGGATCTCGATCCCGTGTTCACTCAGCTTTTTAACGATAGGCAGCAGCGCCTTTTCCAACATACCGCTGTGAATTACAAGCGATTCACATGCGTTGCAGACTCCCATCCTCTGTGTCTTTGCATTTTCGATAATATCTGCCGCCATACTGATATCTGCCGTCTCATCCACATACACATGACAGTTTCCCGTTCCTGTTTCAATAACAGGAACCGTACTGTTTGCCACAACATTTGCGATCAAACCTGCGCCTCCTCTCGGGATAAGCACATCGATCAAACCGTGCATCTTCATCATTTCATTCACAACTTCCCGGCTTGTATCCTCAACAAGAAGAACAAGATCCTGACAAAGTTTTTCTTTGCGCAATCCTGCTTTGATCACGCGCACGATTGCCTGATTTGAATAGATCGCATCGCTTCCGCCACGCAGGATCACTGCATTTCCGGTCTTAAAACAAAGGCCAAAAGCATCTGCTGTCACATTCGGTCTTGACTCATAGATGATTCCCACAACACCGAGCGGAACTCTCTTTTGCCCGATCCGCAGTCCGTTCGGGCGAACTTTCATCGATAATATTTCTCCGACCGGATCGTCAAGAGAGGCAATCTGCCGGAGTCCTTCCGCCATATCTGCAATTCTTTTTTCAGAAAGCGCCAATCGGTCGATCAAAGACTGTTTCACACCTTTTTCCTCTGCTGCCTTCAGATCTTTCTGATTCTCGGCAAGGATCAGCTCCTGCTGCATGATCAACTCGTCTGCCACTGCGCAAAGTCCTTTATTTTTCTCCGCTGTTCCCAGTTTTGCCGCTGCGACAGCCGCATGTTTTGCATGGTTTGCAAGCATTTCCATATATGATTCCATCATATGCTCCTTTCTTCCCGCCCGACATCAGGCAGTACGCATTATTATGGCTAGCTACTACAAATTTTTCTTATTGTATCACCTATCACACTTTTATGCCACCCTTTCTTCGTAAAACAATCTTTAAACGTAATCGTTCAGTCCGCGGCTTTTTGATAGATTCGATAAATATCTTCCTGATTTAATTTTTTCACACATCCGATTGTTCTCTTTCCGAAATGGCTGCACTTTAAAGCAAGTTCCTTCATCTGATCTTCGCTTACTTCAATGTTTAATCCGCCAAGATCCGTCGGCATTTCGATTTGTCTGAAAAAGTTTTCCATAGCTTCGATTCCCTTTTGTATTACTGCATTTTTGTCATCACCGTTTTCCACGCCCATAACATTAACCGCAAATTGTTCAAACCGATCCGGAAGAGCGTCACAAACGTAACGCGCCCAACTTCCCCATACCGCTGCAAGTCCTGCGCCGTGCGCCACATCAAACATTCCTCCGAGCTCATGTTCAAGCTGATGACACGCCCAGTCTCCGCCATCATTTCCGCACGCCATCAAACCATTATGTGAAAGGCTTCCCGCCCACATTACTTCTGCCCTTGCTTTATAGCACTGTGGTTCATCCATGAGGATTTTCGCATTTTTCATCACTGTACGAAGTAGATGTTCACTGATTCCATCCGTCAGTTCCATATTGTCACAATGATTAAAATATCTCTCCATCGTATGCATCATGATATCCACACATCCGCTTGCAGTCTGATATTTCGGAAGCGTCATTGTCAGTTCCGGATTCATAACCGCGAATTTAGGTCTGCAATAACTGCTGTTGTATCCCCGTTTCAGCCACCCGTTTTCATTTGTGATCACAGACGAATCACTCATCTCCGAACCTGCCGCCGCAATCGTAAGTACAACTCCGATTGGCAGACATCCGCAAGCCTGACGTTTTCTCTCGTAAAAATCCCATACATCCCCTTCGTTCTCAACGCCGTATCCAATCGCTTTCGCCGAGTCGATCACACTTCCGCCTCCGACTGCCAGAATAAAATCTACGCCCTCTCGCCGGCACAGATCGATTCCTTCATATACAAGCGACAATCTGGGGTTCGGAACGACGCCTCCAAGAGAAATATAAGAAATCCCTTCCTCATCAAGCGATGCGAAGATCCGATCAAGAAGGCCGCTTCTTTTTACACTTCCGCTCCCGTAATGAATAAGCACCTTCCGGCAGTTTTGCTCTTTGACAAGCTGTCCTGCTTTATTTTCCGTACCTTTTCCAAACACAACTTTTGTCGGCGCATAATATTGAAAATTTTCCATCATTTCTTTCCTCCTTTTAGATCATAATAAAAAATATACTGCTGCATCACACCCGCACATCCTTTATATTTCTCAAACGGAAACTTCCCGGCATATACGGTGTCAATTACTTTTTGTATATGTGTATCAACCGGAAATGCATCGAGCTTATGAAGTGCAAACAAACAGATACAATCGGCAACCTTGCTTCCGATACCTGAAAGTTTCAGCAATTCTTTCTTTGCTTCATCATAAGACATCTCTTTTATTTTTTCAAGATTAACAGTTCCCTCTGCCACCATTTCCGCAGTATTGCATAAATATTTGCTTCTATAACCGAGCTTAAGCGCCCGAAGTTCTTCTTCGGACGCCTGTACAAGCTGCTCTGCTCTCGGAAATGCATAATATACATGTCCTTCGCCGGTTTCTTTTTTATCTCCATACCGTTCACTGATTCTTTGTATCATCGATTTGATCCTCGGTATATTGCTCTGCTGGGATAAAATAAATGTTACGATCATTTCCCATAAATCCTGCTGCAAAATACGGATACCGCTTCCAAATCCTGCCGCCTTTTTTAAATATTCATCGTCTTTTATAAGCGAAAGATAATCTGCATAACATGTATCGAGGTCAAAATACGTTTTCCAAAATTGTTCAAATTCTTCTTGTGTACAGTAAAATCTTACTTTTTTCTGATCTTCCGCCACCTCGATTTTTAAATATCTGTCTCCCGCCGTCAATTCGTATACTTTTCCCGTTTCATCTGCCGGATCAAGTCTGAAACACTGACCCGAAGAACAAATCTGCGACACGGAAAAATTTTCTTTTTCTATTATAACCATCGTCTCTTCCTTATCTTTTCCTTACGGTGCTTTTCCTTCTAACGTCTGTTTTATAATGCTTCTCATAATATCTTCCGTAAGCTGTCCTGTCACATATCCATATAAATTTCCGTCACGATCGATCATATATGTCGTCGGAAATGCTGAAATTCCGTACCACTCGAACAGTTCTCCCGTTTCATCCATAAGTACCGGATATGTATATCCGTTTTCCTCCATAAATTTCGTAATATCCGAAACGGTTCCTTCCTGTCCGATTCCGGGTCCCGCGACTCCTAAGATCACCACTTCCGAATCATTCCCCATAACGGTGTATTCTTCATACAGTTTCTGTATTTCCGGCATTTCGCTGCGGCATGGTCCACACCACGTTGCCCAGAAATTCAAGAAGATAACCTTTCCTTTGTAATCCTCCAACTTATGAGATTTTCCGAACTGATCTTTTAATTCACCCATATGTGCACGGACTTTTTCCGGGTCCTGATCTTTTTCCTCTTTATCTGCTTTCCCACTTGCATTTTCTCCGGACGTATCTTTTCCGGATGTCTGCTCTTCATCCCCTCCTGAAGCATCCTTTTCATCCTGCTTTTTACCGTTTTCCTGCTTTCCCGATTCTGTTTTCTGCCCTGCCGAAGACAAATATCCTGTAATATCATTCATTTTCCCTGTAAACATAAGCAGTCCCATCAGCACCATGAGTACTCCGCCGATTTTCACTGTATAACGGACGATCTTCATATGCTTTTTGAAAAGATCTAAAAGCCGTGCAGTAAAAATGCCTGCCAATAAAAACGGCAAAATAAATCCGATCGTATACACTCCGATCAAAAGAAAACCTTTCGCTCCCGACTCTGCACTTCCAGCCATAAGGAGAACGCTTGTCAACGCAGGGCCTACACACGGCGTCCATGCAAAACTAAATGCGAATCCCATAATAAAAGCTGTGATTGGCGACATCGTCATTTTTTCAAGCCGAATCGGAAATCTATGTTCTGATCCGAGAACTTTGGAACTTCCAAATACTCCAAGCTGATACAGACCAAATAATACGACTAATATTCCCCCGACTCTGGCAAACAGCATCCTCTGCTCATGGAAGAAACTTCCGGCCGCCGACGCGCCCAGACCGAGTATAAAAAATGCGCTTCCTATGCCTACGGTAAAAAACAAAACTCTTAAAAACAGTTTCAGCCGATCTTTGTTCTTCTCACTGTTTTCACCCGTTCTGACCGCAGTATTCAAACCGCCTGACAAATAGCCAAGATAAAGTGGTACTAACGGCAATACGCAAGGGGAAAAGAAGCTTAATAGCCCCTGCATAAAAACTGTAAAAGCCGAAATCCCGGTTTCTATCGAAAATCCCATATGTTTCTCTCCATTCTTTTTATTATTTATCTTTTCTTTCCGTCTTTCTTTTGTACTTGCTTCGCTTTGTACGTTTTCTTTTCTTTTTAAATAATTTATAACATATTTTTCATATATGAGACAGTGATATTATCACAAAGCCAGCCTGTTTCTTACTTTCGAGTCTTTAAGGTCAAAGCTGTCGAGTTTTTCTCTTATCAAAAAAGCGTCTCGGAACAAAACTTTTTGTTCCAAGACGCTTCGTTATTTTTCTGTTCTTCTTTTTAGAGAAGTTCGTTCTGATGTGTTCCGTAAAGGTACTCGTCGATCGTATTGATGATACGGTCTTCGATCAGTTCTACCGGATCATTTTTCAAGTATCCTTCACGTACTTTCGTATACTGAATCGGCATGAACTGGCTGAGCAGGTTCAGCGGAATTCCGAGTGTACGCAAGTTTGTAAGCAGACGATCTGCGGCAGCTTCTACAGCCGGTGTCGGCATATAGTATCTGCAGCGGTCTGAGAAAGAATATTTTCTCTTCAGACGGATCTCAAGCTCTGTTCCCTGATAATGTTTCTTCCAGTTTTTATCGTTTTTAAGCATCTCCGCATCAAGAACTTCCGCAAATTTGCTCGGCTCTGTATCAGTTCCGTATATCAGCTCTTTTTCGATATTTTCCAGTGCGAACATTGCTTCACGCATAGCAAATGTAAGTCCCGGACCTACTTTCAAAATGCCGACTCCGTCTTCTACAAGCTCGCGCAGTTTGATCTTTGTTTGATAATCTGTAGAATGTCCTTCAAATACCAATGTCGGGAAATCTTTGATCGCAGCCATCAGATCTTTTGCTTTCTCACGATCATATTCTGTACATCCGCTGTCTTTTTCTTCTACACCCGGCTGAACAACAACTCCGATTACACGCTCCCATACATCTTTGTCAAGACCTTCTTTTGCAAAAGCTTTCTCAAATGCCGCAACTGTGTTCTTAAAATCTTCTACTTTCGTCACCTGAACTCCGTTATCTTCCGCTCCGACAGCTCCTCCCGGAATCGGCACTTCACTTCCGATTACATATACCGGCGGAATTGCTTCCGGATCACGCTCCAACAGCTCTTTATATGTCTCTTCCGCAACTTTTGCAAGATGAGCGCCGCGTCCTGCAATGATCTCGTCGGACAGACGAACGTCTTCCGGATCGCTGTTTACTTTCATACTTGTATCGATATGAATCTTTGTAAATCCTGCTGCAACATAGTGACGGATCAGCTCTTCCGAATCAGCCATCGCCTCTGCTTCATCTTTATACGCGAATGTAAGCGGTCCTAAGTGATCTCCTCCAAGGAAGATTCTGTTACGGTCAAATCCGTTACGATCAGCAATCTCAAGAACAAATTTTTTAAAATCGGCAGGTGTCATACCTGTATATCCGCCGTTTTGATCACACTGGTTTGCCGTACTCTCAATCAAAACACAGGATCCGTCTGAAAGTCCTCTTTTAAATGCCGCCTCGATAACATATCCGTTAGCGCTGCACACAGAATAGATTCCGACATTTTTACCCTGTTTCTGCAATTCAACAATTTTTTTTAATGGATTTTGACGCATGATAAACTCTCCTTTTCAATTTGCTTTGTTATATTTATCGTAGCACTTTCAATTTGCGCCTACTTTGGATTAATTAAACAATCATTTGCATTTTTTAAGAAAGTGCAAAATGAAAATGCGAAATCACATGTTCTGTGCTATACTTATACCGAAAATAATTAATAATAATGTAATCATTACATTAAATTCTAAAGAATCGAGGTTGATATTATGCCATTAGTTACAACAAATGAAATGCTGAAAAAAGCGCAGGCAGGACATTACGCAGTAGGCGCATTCAACGTGGAAAATATGGAAATGGTCATGGCGGTTATTAAAGCAGCCGAAGAGATGAACTCCCCGGTCATCATGCAGACGACTCCATCCACAGTAAAATATGCAGGACTTGATTATTATCTTGCAATGGTAAGAACAGCGGCTGAGCGCGCAAGCGTTCCGGTAGCGATCCATCTTGACCATGGCAGCAGCTTTGAGTTGGCAATGCAGGCTCTTCGCACAGGATATACTTCTATCATGATCGATGGTTCTCACGGCTCTTTTGAAGAGAATGTTGCCCTGACACGCAGAGTGGCAGACGCATGTCTTCCTTCTCAGATCAGCGTAGAAGCTGAACTCGGTAAAGTCGGCGGTAAAGAAGATGACCTTGAAGCAGAGAATGATTCTCCGTATACAGATCCTCAGCAGGCAAAAGAGTTTGCAGAACGTACAAACGCAACTTCACTTGCAGTTGCAATCGGAACAGCACACGGTCTGTATCAGGGCACACCAAAACTTGATTTTGAACGCCTTGCGGCAATCCGCGAAGTTGTGTCTATTCCGCTTGTACTTCACGGAGCTTCCGGCGTACCGGACGACGCAGTACGCGAATCCATCCGCCTTGGTATCTGTAAAGTAAACTTTGCTACAGAACTTCGTATCGCATACAGCGACGGTGTGAAAAAATACCTTGCGGAAAATCCGGACGGTTTCGATCCGAAAAAATACGGAGCTGCAGGTATGGAAAATGTTACAGCTCTCGTAAAAGAAAAAATCAGCGTATGCGGATCTGAAGGACAGGCTTAATCATAAGCTTCTCCTTTGCAAAAACATAAAAATACAGACCGGAGATTTCAAACTTCTCCGGTCTGTATTTTTATGTTCATCTTCTCTACATTTATTTCATTTTAGTCAGAGCAACGATATGCAAAATCGCAAAGTACACACCGACAAGTGCGATTCCTCCGCTGAGTACGCATAACCCAACAGAATACTTTTCTACATATGCATTTAATATTACAAGCACTGCTAAAAGGAGATACAAAACAATAAGAACGATCACTTTTCCTTTTGCTTTGTTTTCCACGATGTATTGAAGCGCTGAAACACGACGTTCAAAATCCACATCGTTTACCACTTCCAGCTTTTTCAAAAATCCCCGCCGAAAAGCAAATTCCGCAATCGCCATCATCACTGCCCAGGCAACCGCAGCCTGAAGCCATGTCAAAAACGTTGCCCCAAACAAAATTGCCGCAAACAAAAGTACAACAAAACGGTTTTTAAAAAACAGAGCCGAGTTTTCATGTTTTTTATCTACGAGATACCCTTTTTTGGTAATCATATCGTAAAAAATAACCCGTCCTTTTTTATCTGTATAAATATTTCTTCCTGAAAGGCGGATCTTCTCCACCGGTTTCGATTTTTTCTTAGCCATTTTTAATCATTCCACAATCTTTCATTTTCTAGTTTTTATCTAACATTGCTTTTCCCATGCAATATGTCTGAAGTACCTGATAATCACGGTCAAGAACAACAAGGTCCGCATCCAATCCCACTTTAATAGAACCTTTGCGATCATCGATCTTCAGGCAGGCAGCCGGGTTCTTTGTACATGAGTTAATTGCCGTATCTACCGGAACAAGCGCTTCTTCGATCAGAATACGCAGTCCTTCATTGATATGAAGAGTCGATCCCGCCAAACCTTTTGAAGACGTCAGATGTGCGCTTCCGTCTTCATAAATCTCAATCTCGTTTCCTCCGAAAATAAATTTCGATCCTGCCGGTGATCCTTTTGCCATAAGCGCATCACTGACCATGATTCCGTAATGAGGTCCTTTTGCTTCAAAGAACTGATGGAGCGCTAACGGTGTTGAATGATTGCCGTCGCAAATAATCTCGCCATACATGCTCTTCATTCTATATGCAGCGCCTACAAGTCCGTTCGCACGGTGATTAAACGGTGTCATTCCGTTATATACATGTGTCATCGATCTTGCGCCATGGGCAAATGCCTGTACCGCTTCTTTGCTCGTTGCCGCCGAATGTCCGATACTCACAACTACCCCGTTTTCCGCACAGTAACGTGTCAATGCGAAATCATCATCTGTCTCTGTTGCCATCGTAATATATTTTATTAATCCATTTGCCGCTTCCTGATATTTCTTAAACTGCTCTACCGTAGGTTTTACAATGTACTGTTCCGGCTGTGCTCCCTTGTACTTCATATCAAGATACGGACCTTCAAAGTGAACTCCTAAAATCTCTGCTCCTTCATAACCGTCTTCAACAACTTTCGCCACATTTTTCAAGGCATTTGTCAACACTTCTTCACTCTGCGTGATAGTTGTCGCAAGAAGAGCCGTCACTCCTTCATCTACAATATTGCGCACCCAGTAACGAAGTCCGTCTTCTTTCGCATCATTCGTATCAAAGCCGTAAGCTCCGTGACAGTGCACGTCAATGAATCCCGGCAAAATACGGTTATCTCCGTAATCACAATCTACCGGATGAGTTCCGTACTCATAGATATCGACAATTTTTCCGTCTTTCACTTCAATCTGTGCTTCTACAAACTGATCTGCAAACCAAACTTTTTTACTTTGAATAATCATTACAATTCCTCCTGTCTTTCGCGGGACATACAAATCCCACATCTTGATTTTCGTTAAAAAATGTTGTATTATTTAAAAAGTACAAATCGTTTTTTACAACCGAGGTATCCCATCATGACAAATCAACAGATAACAAATAAATTTGAACCTTTTGGGGCGTTTTATGATGAACCGCTCGACACTCAAAAACATAATTTAAATCAATGGGAGTTTTCTGCATCTTCAAAAAAACTAGATACTCTCTTTCTTTTTCCGTGCGAAGTATATATAGAATGCCCCGCCGGATTGGGACTTTTGCTTATCGCTACAGATCCTGACATGACGGAGTTAAAAACATTTCCTCTGCGTCACAATTTAAAACTTGCTCCGAATACCGCATTTAATGTGATTCCACTGGCCTCTTCTCTTACGTGGAATATCCTTATCGGGAAAAACTGCTGTAAAGAACAGCAACTGACAGATTTTACAAAACCACTGTCAACTCCGTATACATATCAGCCTGTATCTGTACCGTTCCACTTAAGGCGAATCCTTGATTGCTGGTTTACAAAGCAGTCCAAAGCATGCCACATTGTACAGCCTGCACACAAATCATATGAACTGATCTATGTGTACGAAGGCAGTCTGGATATCACCCTCTCTTCCGGAACGAACACACTTCAGCCTCATGACTTGATCATATACCGCTCTGACAAAGCCGACTTATCCGTACAAAACGGCTGCTCATATCTCACAGTCGTATTTGAAGTAAATCACAGGCGTTCTCTGCATATCCTTAATCATACATTTCACTGTACAAGCGAAATGCAGCAGATCCTTTGGAAACTTTTGATCGAAAGCGAAGAACATTCCTACTATACTCATACTTTAATGGTCTGCTATCTTCAGGAAGTTCTCCTGCTGATCATGCAGTTCTATGAGACAATGAACCATAAAACACTCTTAACTGACAGCAAATCGGCTCAAAACGACCTTCTGTCTGAGATTCTTGCTTACATGAACAAGCGTCTTACCGAACCACTCACGATAGAAGACATCTGTCATGAATTTTTTATCTCACGTTCTTCTCTGCAAGCGCTGTTCAAGACTCACCTGAACACCTCGCCAAAGAACTATCTGCTCAATATTAAACTTCAAAAAAGTAAAGAGCTGATCCGCGAGAATCAATACACAATCAGCGAGATCGCATACAGACTCGGTTTCAGCTCTATCCACTACTTTTCGAGGTTGTTTAAAAAATATTTTAACACAACGCCAAGCGACTATGCCAGAAAAGCAGCCGAAAACCAAAACCGCCAAAACAAACCCTGATCACATCTGAATGATATTTTAGTCTGTGATTACGTTTTGAATGCTGTATCGGGAAATTTGGATCACAGTGCTTTTGTTGATCTCCACATCGATCACATCGTTTTTGATCTTAACGATCTTTCCGTAAATACCACCCGCGAACATGATGCGTGCTCCAACTTTGATTGCACCTTGCAGATCGCGCATCGCTTCGCGGTTTTTCTTCATGTTTCTTGAAGACATTGCGATCAGAACGATTGCACAGATGCCGACAAGTACCGCAACTGTAACACAAGTCCATATGATAACTTCACTGTTAATAGCCATAATTATATTTTATCCTCCTTATCGGAACATGGTCTGCCTTTCGGCAAACCATGTTCTTTTTGTAACGGTGACAAACCAAAGTCCGGACTTTTCCAAAACCTTGGCGACCGCTTACAATCCCGAAATATACCTTTTGGCATTTCCGGTAATTCTTTCGGTCAGTCTTATTTTCTTGTATACGGATAAAGTGTAACACCTTTTACAACTCGGTTTACTTCACCTGTCGGACACGGATTATCCGGTGTGATATCAAGTGAAAGTGATTTAAGAACTGCCAGTGTCTGTGCAAACAAGATATAATCCAATCCAAGAAGAATGTTTTCATTCTCTTCTTTCATGTCATATACAACTGTGTAGTCTGCAAGTGCTGAAACAGCTTCATCTGCACTGCTCATAACAACTACGATCTTGTTTCCTTTTCTCTGTCCGCTCATTTCTTTGAGAAGGTCCACTTCATACTGTCTTGTATAAGCTTCATCGCTCAAATATACAACTGTTAATGTTGTATCGTCAACGATTGATTTCGGTCCGTGACGGAATCCCATCGGTGTGTCATACATTGTAACAACACGTCCGGCTGTCAGTTCAAGCATTTTAAGGGCAGATTCCTGAGATGTTCCTTTTAATGTGTTGCTTCCAAGATATACGATACGTTCAAAATTGTATTCATCAACGATCTGCTGAGCGACACTGTAATGATTGTCAAGGAAGTTCTGTCCTGCTGCTGCGATCTTGCGAACTTTTTCAACTGTCTCTTCCAGCTCGTTCAGGTGGAAGCAAAGATATGTTGCAAGATACATGTTAGAATAGCTTGATGTCATTGCAAAGCTCTGATCATGTGTCTCATCTGTCAGATTGATTGCGTAGCAGTTATGTGTCTCTGCCGCACGTTTGGAAAGAGCTCCGTTTTTATTACATGTTACAAAAAGGTGATAAACATTATCACATACGCTTTCTGCCGCATCTACCGCTCCGACAGACTCCGGTGAATTTCCCGAACGTCCGAAACTGATCAGAAGAGTCGGTTTCGTGCGAGACAAATATGCTTCCGGCGTAGCGACAATATCTGTTGTACCGTAAGATTTTGCTTTGTGATTCAGCAGACCGGAAAGATGTGCAAATAATGCATTTCCTACAAATTCACTTGTTCCTGCTCCTGTAAGGATCACATCGAAATCATCACATTTGATAACCTGATCGATAAATTTCTGAAGTTCTTCTTTGTTCTCCTCGATCTGACGGCATGTCTTCTCCCATGTCGCCGGCTGCTGATAGATCTCCGTTAATGTAAATGTTGAAGATGTTTCTTTCATTTTGTCTTCTGTAATACCAAAAATTGTACTCATGATTTATCTCCTTTCGTGCTGCTTTTTGCAGCGTGTTTTATAGTATGCAGTTAATATTCAGACTTACGGCTGTATCGTCTTTTCCGCGAATATCAGCCATTATAAAAAGTCGATTTAAATTCCGTCTTCAGACTCTTCCTGTACTACCTGCTTGAATTCATATTTTGTTACCTGCTCTTTTCCTGTCTCAAGTACAGACTCCACAAGTCCGTCCAGATCGTCCATGAATTTACGCGACATTACGATCTCTACGAGCATCGGCAGGTTTGTACCCGCAACAATGCGTACATTTTCTTTTCCGTGTCCGAGTGAAGCAGCAACGTTAAACGGCGATCCACCCATCAGATCTGTAAAGATAATAATTCCTTCACAATCTTTCAACTCATCCATTGCTTTCGCAATCTCTTCTGTCAGTTCTTCTGTTCCATATGTCGGAAGAAAATCTACATAACGGTATGCTTCCTGCTCTCCTGCGATCAAATTCACAGAGCTTGTCATACCCGAACCAAAATTTGCATGTCCTGTAACGATTAATCCTATCATAATATCTCTCCTGTTCTATATTACTGTCTGCATTTTCTGCAGTATTTTGCTTTAACTATCTTGCTCCTGAGCCTCAGCCTCTCTAAGATAACGATCGACAACGGGCATATAAACAGCTTTGGGATGTAAACAAGCTTTTGCACTCTGCATGTAAATCAGTGCATTTTTGTCATCCCCCAGAGCAGAATATTGCTTTGAAATCATAACCAAGATCACTCCGAGTGCAAATCCATAGTACCGCTTTGAATTGATATCCTCGTCCATCTCCTCGATCAGATCTGTTCTGCCGTCAAGCATGACCGCATATGCATTCTCGTTGTAATGAATAAATGCCTCGTCCCCTGTTTTCTTAATTTCCTTTAAGATCCAGTCCGCATATTTCCTGTTACCTTTGATCAGGAATGTATGAAAATACGTTTCCAAAAAGCTTTGCTTATCATCAGGACGCGGATATGTCGTATCCAGCATATGTATGAGCATTTTCTCGAATTTTTCTTCGTCTTTCGTCACATATAACACTCTTAATTTATAGAGGTCACAGACATACTCTCCAAGAAGTTTTCTCGTGATCCACATATCTGCCGTTTTTTCCACAAGGACACTGTCCTTGTTTTTAAGTCCGACATTCATATTATGCAGTTGAAAATTTTTGATGCCCTGAAAAATAATATATCCGACAGCGGCAATCAATATAATAAAAATTGTTATTGTGTTCAAACAGCCACCTAATTTCTCTGTAAAATAATGTAAGGGGGGGATTAAAATCCCTCCCCTTACTTATACCCGATATAGATTTATATCGGCATTTTCATAATGAATCGACTTATTCAGCCGGCTCCTCCGGAAGCTGATACCACTCAACAAGCGGTGTATATCCTCCCGGAATTGTGTTTCCGTCAGCGTCCATAGCTTTAGAATCACCTGTCCAGATACCGAATGCACAACCAAGGATACCTACTACAAGGATAAGGATGATACATTTAACCGGTGTCCAGCCTTTTTTGATCAGAACATAAATTCCAAGTGTGATCAACAACGGAATCAATTTCGGAAGTACTCCGTCAAGAAGTCCCTGAATGTTGATTGCCGGATCGCCAACAACGATACGCAGTGATGTTCCACCATAGTTAGCAATAAGTCCACCTACAACGAAGATACCAAGGATACTTGCTGCACGAGTAAACTCTTTTGCGCTTGATGTCAACAGTGTAACTGCTTTTGTACCAAGTCCGTAAGACCAGTACATAAGACCAAAACGAACTGCAAACTGAACAGCGTTGAAGATGATAAGGAAGAGAACCGCACCGATAATCTGTCCTTCCATCGCCATGTTTGCTGTCAAACCTGCTGTGATCGGAACAAGTGTCAGCCAGAAAAGAGCGTCACCGATACCACCGAGCGGTCCTGCTGCGGAAATACGTACGGAACGGATTGTAGCTGTATCAGCCTTGTTCTGCTCAAGTGAAAGAACAATACCCATTACAAATGTTACGAGGAACGGGTGAGTGTTCAAAAAGTCAAGGTTGTGTGCCATGGAAGCTTTAAGGTCTTCTTTGTTTGTATGTATTTTCTGAAGACCCGGAAGCATTCCCCAAAGCCATCCACAAGCCTGCATTCTTTCATAGTTGAAGGATGCCTGTAAGAAACAGGACAGCCAAACCATTTTGTTCAAAGTTTTTTTATCCAGCTGTGGTGCCGGAGTCAAATCCTGATATTTCTCTGGAATATTATATGCCATCCTGGTCACCTCCTACAAAGCCTGCTCCTGCGCCGGCATTCTGTTTGATCTTTGTCTGTGTTGTGAAGTCATAGATTGCAATAGCTGCACCTACGAATGCACAAAGGAGAAGTGTTGCTCCTGCTGTTGATGCGTTTGCTGCACAAATAAGTGCCATTGCGAAACCTGCAAGAAGGAATCCCCACATTTCTCCGGACATCATAACTTTCATCAGGATAGCAAATCCAACGAACTTCATAGCGCCGCCTGCTGCATCCAGACCTGCCATTACCCATGAGAACTGGTAAGAGAAGTCTTTCAGTGTTTCACCAAGAGCTGTTCCGCCGTAAAGTCCTGCTACTGCAAGAACTCCGAACAGACATCCAAGTACTGCCATCTCAAGGAAGTTGATGTTGCGGATACCTTTAACATTAGCTTCCTCAGCGTACTTGTCAGCTTTAGCCATCATACCGGACATAAATGTAAATGTCAGTGTAACTGCATACTGTCCGAATACTGCGAACGGAATTGCAAGACCCATTGCTGCGCCTACACCGTCTGCTGTAGCTTCCATGTCAAGTGAAACTGCGAAAATAGTTGCCATAATACCACCAAGAATTGCGTTTGGCGGCTGTGCTCCACCGATCGGCATACTTCCGATCTGAATAAGCTGGTAAGCACCACCTACTACGATACCAAGCTCAAAGTTACCAAGGATTGCTCCGATAATCGGGCAAGTAACGATCGGCTGGTACAGGGACTCTAAGAAGCTGAACTGGTCAATACCCATGATAAAGGCTACTACGAAGACCAGAAGAGCTTGGATGATTGAAATATCTCCCATGTTTACTCCTTTCCAATTAACCGATAAAACTTAATTATCATTTGAATAATTTTTCTGTACTTTCTGCCGGTGTATCAGGAACTCGTTTGATTTCCAGTTCCACACCGAGATCCTGCAACTTTCTAAATGTTGCAACATCGTCGTCATCAACTGCAACCGAAGTTGCCACCTGACGTTTACCCTCAGCCATGTGCATATTACCGATATTTAATTTTTTGATCGGTACGCCGCCCTCTACGAGCTTAAGCACATCCTGCGGAGATTCGCAGATAATTGCAATATGCTGATTTGCAGAAGCTTTGTGGATGATATTGATTGTCTTCTCGATTGTGAAGAAACGTGTCTGCGCATAAGCCGGAGCAGCCATGTTCATCAAACCTTGACGGAATTCATCCGCGGCAACCGCATCATTCGCAACAAGCAACAAGTTCGCGCCTACAACGCCACACCACTGTGTTGCCACCTGACCATGAATCAGACGATTGTCAATTCTTGTCAATCGAATATCTGGCATTTTTCGTGTCCTCCTTCCTTATTAAGATTAGCATTCATCGGACAGGTCAAAGCCCCTTTCCTCATGCCGTTTCAACAAGCTCTCTTTAAGAAAATAAAACACTTAAAGAGTAAATCTGCTTACGAAGTTTATTATACCAAATTCCCGCCTGATTAGTTTGCACTTTTTATTTATCCATTTGCATTTTTGCATTAGATAATTTTAATGAAAAAGTTATGCTTTTTTTATTTTTTTATCACAAAAGTTACAATCAACCTCTTTTGTTTTACATTTTTTCACATTTAATATAGAAGAAACACAAATTCCGCCTCTGAATCTCCCTATTTTTACATTTTTATAATACTACTTGTGATCTTTTGTATATTTACCACTCCATTTTTGCATTTTTATGCATCTATTGTATATTTTATGCATTTTTATTTAATTTTTCATTTTTCTATTGCATATTTATAAAATCAGGTGTATAGTATGGATAGTTAAAGCAAAAACAAACTTTTAAATAAGAAAAATATATTTCAGGAGGCAATTAAAATGAGCAAAGAAAAAGTTATACTTGCATATTCAGGAGGTCTTGATACGACAGCAATCATTCCATGGCTGAAAGAAAATTTTGACTATGATGTAGTTTGCTGCTGCATCGACTGCGGACAAGGCGAAGAACTGGACGGACTGGAAGAAAGAGCTAAACTTTCAGGCGCTTCCAAATTATATATTGAAAATATCATCGATGAATTTTGCGACGATTATGTAATGCCGTGCGTGAAAGCCGGCGCCGTTTATGAGAATAAATATCTTCTCGGTACGTCGATGGCACGTCCGGTCATTGCAAAAAGACTTGTTGAAATAGCACGTAAAGAGGGCGCGACAGCTATTTGTCACGGTGCAACAGGAAAAGGAAACGACCAGATCCGCTTTGAGCTCGGAATCAAAGCGCTCGCACCGGATCTGAAGATCATTGCTCCGTGGAGAATGACTGACGTTTGGACAATGCAGTCTCGTGAAGAAGAGATTGAATACTGTAAACAGCACGGAATCGATCTTCCGTTTGACGCAAAACACAGCTATAGCCGCGACCGAAACTTATGGCACATCAGCCACGAAGGACTGGAATTAGAAGATCCTGCAAACGAACCGAATTACGATGATCTGCTCGTTCTTGGCGTAACTCCGGAAAAAGCTCCTGACGAAGGCGAGTACGTGACAATGACATTTGAAGCCGGCGTTCCGAAAACTCTGAACGGAAAGGAAATGAAAGTTTCCGAAATCATTACCGAACTGAATGCACTTGGCGGAAAACACGGTGTCGGCATCGTTGATATTGTCGAGAACCGCGTTGTCGGAATGAAATCACGCGGCGTATACGAGACACCGGGCGGAACGATCCTTATGGCTGCTCACGAACAACTCGAAGAACTTGTTCTCGATCGTGCTACATACGAAGTCAAAAAAGATCTCGGCAATAAATTTGCACAGATTGTATACGAAGGAAAATGGTTTACACCGCTTCGTGAAGCAATTCAGGCATTTATCGATGTTACACAGCAATATGTGACAGGTGAAGTAAAATTCAAATTATATAAAGGAAACATCATCAAAGCAGGCGAAACATCTCCGTACTCTCTGTACAGCGAATCCCTCGCAAGCTTTACAACTGGCGAATTGTACGATCACCACGATGCAGAAGGATTTATCAACCTGTTCGGTCTTCCGTTAAAAGTCCGTGCAATGAAAATGCAGGAACTCGAGAAATAAAATTTATCCATACGACAATTTGTTTATGTCATAAAATCGGACAGCGTCTTGCTTTAATATTTTCAAAGCAAAACGCTGTCTTTCTATTCATTCTCTCTACATCCTCGAGAATGCCCATAAGTTCTGAATCTGCGGTTCCAGTCTTTCATAATCCCATAGCTGCCCGCTTCTGATCCTGCTGTTCGGATCATTCACTTTTATTTTTCCGTTTTCGACCTTCGTAAGCACAATAAAGTGTCCTGTCGTCGTAAAGTCTCCGGGCCGCATACTACATATGATCGGACAGCCGCTTTCCAATGCCGAAAATACTTCCGACCGGCTTAGACCAAGCTCTTCGCCCCATATTCCGAACGACTGAACACCTTCCGACATAAGCGTCCAGCTTGTTCCCGACTCTCCCGCATAATATCCTTGTTCCTCTGCAAACTTTGCCACCTTATACGGTGTGACGGACGGATCACAAAGCAGTCCGGAAACAACCATAGCGACCGCCGTCGGTCCACATCCGTTGACTGCGATCATATTATCTCCATAAACAGAATATCCCCATCTTTCATCCCACTGTAACAGGAGCGGAATCTCTCCTGCAGCCACTTCCCCGATCGTATCTGCCGGAGAAGCATCTTTCATTTTAGAATAATTTTTTACAAATTCCCAAGTTTCAGGATTTTTATCAAGGAGATCTTTGAGAGTATCCGCATTCTCATCGGTTTTGTCAATAGACTGATAAGCCTCTTTTGCTTTATACATTTCTTTTCCTTCTTTCAGAAATCCATTGACTGCCTGACCTAAGCCTCCTGCTCTGTAATTTTCATCCAAAAATCGTTCTTTCAGAAAAAGTACTGCCGCTATGACCGCAGCTACGCAAAATACTGCTGCCACTGCTTTTCTCAGAAATCTTGCTTTTTTCCTCTTCCGAAGTTTTTTTATTCTTCTGCTTTCGTTTACTCTGCCCCGATCTGCATTTCGTTTCTTAGGCTTTTGCTCTTCATATCTTCCGTCGACGTTCCGCCGTTTTGTTCTGTCTGCGGGATGTGTTCGGAATCTTCTGTCTGCACCGTACTTTTCATTCTTTCTGTCAAAGCTTTCTTTCCGCATTTTATCGCCCTCTTACTGTTTTTTCTTCACAGCGTAAAGTATATCCGCAAACAGCTTTCTTTTCTTTAAACAAAATCCTAAGTTTTCTTTAATTTTACTTTTTCCGCAACACGTCATTCATAACCCGCAAAATGTTTCCGGATGCAAATTTTTCAATCTGTCTCCCCGTCAATCCCGCGCGTTCCAGCCTTTCCCACAATTTCCACATATCTTCCACATCCCGAATCTCTCCCGGAAGCGCTTCTTTTGAAAACCCGTCGAAATCCGTCCCAAGCGCAACCGCATCTTCTCCGGCTTTATCGATCATGTACAAAATATGTTTTACAATATCAGAAATTTCCGCTCTTCCTTCTTTTCTTAAAAATGCAGAATAAAAATTCACTCCTGCCACTCCTCCTTTGTTTCCAAGAAGGCGGAGCATTTCATCTGTCAGATTCCGCGGATGCAGGCAAAGAGATCTTGCGTTTGAATGAGATGCCACGATCGGAAATTCACTGTACTTAACGCAGTCATAAAAACCTCCGTCCGACAAATGTGACACATCCACAATCATGCCAAGCTCATTCATTCTCCTGACAGTTTCTATTCCAAATGGTTTCAGCCCTTTTCTCATCACTTTTCTATTAGCACTGTTTGGACTGCCGATACAATTTTCATAATTCCATGTCAACGTCATCAGACGGACGCCTTCTTCATACAATTCATCGATCCGCTCTGTTTTTCCTCCAAGGACACCGCCTTCTTCTACCGTCAGCACAGGGTTCAAAAAACATGTATTTTGTTGTTTTATTTTCCGATCCGCCTGATTACATCTGTCTATTTCTTCCTTGGCATATGAGATCATCCGGCGAACCGCCTTATATGCTCTGTCTTCACTTTCCTTATCTTCACCTGTTCCATCTGCATTTTGTATATAGATACCCGGATTCTTTGTTTTCTTTTCATCTGCATACCGCAGATCTGTTCTGTAATCTTTTAAATTTACAAAACACGCAAAAAACTGCATCTGCGCTCCCGCTCTTTCAAGCCGTTCCATATCTACGCACAATGTATTTTTCATCAGCGTTCCTTTTCTGTTTTTATAAATCTCGCTCACCGTATCGCAGTGCATATCGATCCATCTCATAGCTTTTCCTCTTTTCAAATTTTTATTTTCTTCTCTTATGTATAAGCAGTTCTCTTTTTACATATTCTGACTATAGCACAAGCGCAGTACAATCGGCGGCCTTCTGCAAAATAATACATCAAAAGGAGACTATATGCATCCTAAAATCGGCATCATCATATGCGGATTCAATGAGAATCGGCAGTTTGTACCAAATGTTTATATTCAATCCGTCCGTTACGCCAAAGGAATCCCTCTCCTCATCCCTCTTGTGCGAAGCGACAGGATGATCGATGACTATGTAAGTTTATGCGACGGATTTCTCTTTTGCGGAGGCGAAGATATCACCCCTCTTTTATTCGGAGAAGAACCGCAAAACGGAAACGGAAAAACAGACATTACGGTAGACCTTTTTCAAATCCGTCTCATGAAGCGCGTTCTGGCTTCCCGAAAACCTGTCCTTGCAATCTGCAGAGGAATGCAGATTTTAAATGTTTCCTGCGGCGGAACAATCTGGCAGGATCTTTCCCTTATCCCACAGCCGACGCTCAACCACACACAGCAGTCCGCATCCAGAGGAGATGTCAGCCACCGCATCAAAATCGAACGTTGCTCAAAGCTCAAACAATTTGTAGGCTCGTGCATTTATGTGAACAGTTTCCACCATCAATCTGTCAAAACACCCGGGAGAAACGTCTGTGTCAGCGCCCGTTCCCCGGACGGCGTCATTGAGGCAATCGAACTTTCCGGACATCCTTTCGCCCTCGGAGTTCAATGGCATCCCGAGTGCATGTATCGCACCTCGCCTGAAATGCGTTCTCTTTTCCATGAATTTATTGCACATTCACTTATAAACAGCAAAGATTCCGGACATACTATTTCCTGAAATATTATTTATAAAGGAGGTTATATTCATGACAGAAATATCAATCCTTGATCTTCAAAACCTTCGTCATCTTATCGGCGGATATTCCACTACCCACTGTAAAATGACAGATTATGCTTCAAAAGCCGAAGATCCGGAAATCAAAAAGCTTTTTCAGGAAGCGGCTGATTCCGCTATGAAAAATAAACAGGAACTGATGAAATTCCTGTAATCTTCCACAATTTTCATGAGACAAACAATCAAAATCATTACAGAACGAGGTGAACACAATGGATGAAAAGACACTGGTTTCAGATGCTCTTGTAGGAATTAACGGTGAACTGAAAATGTTCGGAGATATGATCCCACAGACAGAAAACAAAGAATTAAAACAATGCTTAAAACAGATCCGCAATCAGTGTGAGATGGCACAGGAAAAAATGTACACTGCCGCACGGGAAAAAAGTTATTATGTTCCTGCCGAAAAAGCATCTATGCAGGAAATCGAACATGTCAAATCTATTTTAAACGTAAAATAAGCCAGTTCAGGGTTCAGGCGATAAAAAACTGCCGCCTGAACCCTGATCCAACTATAGAACCAACTTTTCATAAGATATATTTTTCAATCGCCTCCGCAGCTCCGTCATGGCGATTCGACGACGTTACATAATCTGCTCGTTGTTTCAACATTTCCTCTGCATTTCCCATAGCAATTTTTAAACCGGATTCTTCAAACATGAATGAATCATTTTCCCCGTCTCCGATGCAGGCAATCTCCTCTTTCTCTATGCCAAGATGAGCAGAAAGCGCTTTCAGGCCATTCCCCTTGGACGCATCTTTTGAAAATATTTCGGCATAAATCCCGGTATACGCAGCTTTCACCTGAGGATACACCGAAAGGATCTCTTTTAATTTTTCCTTTTCTTTTGACGTAGGAAAATAAAACTGAAGTTCTTCTACATCACAATCACTTTTTGAAAGAATTTCTTCCATGTTTCTCACGCAGCAAACCGCCGCTGCATCTTTCCCGTAAACAATGCGGCCTGCCGAAGTAAAAAGCTTTCCCTGAGCAAAATAGCGGTGTCTTACATGCGCCGCAATGCCGAATTTTTCTTTTCGGCAGTCGGAAAGGATCGAAAGCGCATCTTCTTTTTTTATCAGAGCCCTGAACAATGTCTTCTTTTCTTTTACATCTGTCACCATAGCTCCGTTTGAAGTGATCACATAACGAAACAGATCTTTGTTTTTTTCGTCATCTTCGGTTTTGCTCTCCCTTAGCACACCTGCCGCCAGCCTGTGCGGAATACACCCTAAATTTCGTCCCGTACACGGAACAACCGTAATCCCGGCTTTCGCAGCTTTTCGCAGTACATCCAGCGTTCTGTCCGTCATACGGCTTCTCTGATCTAAACATGTTCCGTCCATATCGATTGCAAGTAATTTTATCATAATCTCTTACTTCCTTTTTGCGATACTACGCGCAACGTAAACTCCGCTGGCAGAAGCATGGGACAAAGAGTGAGTCACACCGCTTCCATCCCCGATCACATATAATCCTTTGTGATTTGTCTCAAGATGCTCATCTAACTTCACTTCCATATTATAAAACTTCACTTCCACACCATAGAGAAGCGTATCGTCATTCGCCGTACCAGGCGCAATCTTATCAAGAGCATAGATCATCTCAATGATTCCGTCTAAAATACGTTTCGGAAGAACAAGACTTAAATCTCCCGGCTCCGCTGACAGTGTCGGGCGCACGAATCCTTCTTCAATACGTTTTGCCGTACTTCGCCTTCCTCTTGTCAGATCTCCGAAGCGCTGCACGATCACGCCTCCGCCGAGCATATTGGATAAGCGTGCTATGCTTTCTCCATATCCATTGCTGTCTTTAAACGGTTCCGAAAAATGTTTCGCCACAAGAAGAGCAAAATTTGTATTTTCCGTCTGCTTCTTCGGATCTTCATAACTATGACCGTTTACTGTCACAATTCCGTTTGTATTCTCATTTACAACAATACCGTAGGGATTCATGCAAAATGTTCTTACCTTATCTTCAAACTTTTCCGTACGATACACAATTTTACTTTCATACAGTTCATCTGTCAGATGGGAGAAGATCACTGCCGGAAGTTCAACTCTTACACCTAGATCCACCCTGTTTGAGTTTGTCTCGATATCAAGACTTTCGCACACTTTCTCCATCCATTTGCTTCCGCTTCTTCCTACGGAAATAATACACTCCTCACACTCGTCTGTACTGTCCCCGCTTATCACACGATAACCGCCGTCAACCGCCTCCAGTTCATCCACACGATAATTAAACCGGAATTCTACTTTTTCTTTCAGCTCTTTATATAGATTTTCCAATACAATATAATTGATATCTGTTCCCAAATGCCGCACAGAAGCATCTAATAACTTCAGTTCATTTTGAATACAAAGTTTTTTAATATCCGTTCCCGCAGTAGAATACATCTTTGTTCCCTCTCCGCCGTAGGCAAGATTGATCTCATCGACGTATTTCATAAGGTCGATCGCAGTATCTTTACCGATATATTCATACAGTGTACCGCCGAAATCATTTGTAATGTTATATTTTCCGTCTGAAAATGCCCCTGCGCCTCCAAAACCGCTCATGATCGCACAAGTTTTACAGTTAATACAGCTTTTTATCTTCTTTCCGTCTATCGGGCATTTTCTTTTCTCAAGAGAATTCCCCGCTTCAAATACAGCGACTTTTAGTTCCGGCGCTTTTTTTGCAAGTTCATATGCCGCAAAGATTCCTCCCGGTCCGGCGCCGATAATAATCACATCATATCTGCTCATTTTCTTTTCCCTTTCTTTTTTGTTGTTTTTCTCATTGTTTTTATTTTTCTCTTTTTTAGTTTCTTTATTAAAATTCAGAGGTCAAAATATGCAAAAACATTTTTCAATATCACTTGACGTATACGCGACAGCACAAAAAGAAAGACCGTTCTCCGGGAATCACTTTCCGAGAACCGCCTTTCCTCGTTTTTATGTCTCTGCCGTTTATGATTACTCTACTTCGGAAAACTCATCTTTTCCTACTCCGCAAAGCGGACAGAGGAAATCTTCCGGAACGTCTTCCCATTTTGTTCCTGCTTCAACTCCGTTATCCGGATCGCCGATTTCTTCATCATAAATGTATCCACATACGTCACACACATATTTTTTCATGATAATACCTCCTGCAAATTCTCATCTTATTCTTTCATTATCTGCCGATAATACTTTTTCATAATAGCATAGAACTTTTCTTTTTTCAAGCGCCTCTTAAATCGTTTAAAATTTTAAAGATCATCGATCAATGCTGTTGATTTCGCATAAGCCGTCGAGCGTGCTTCAAAGAAATCCGTCTTCACCATATTGGCGTTTGAATACTGAGATACCCATTTCATTGTCTCCGGCTCTCTTTCACATCCCGGGTATATCGGGGCATATCCAAGGCTTTTCCATCTCAGATTGCCGAGATAACGGATATAATCTGTTATCATCTTTTCGTTCAATCCCGGCACTTCATTTCCGATCACATAACATGCCCATTCGATTTCCTGGCGAACCGCTTCCATAAGCAGTTCTTTCATCTCTGACACCATATGATCGTCAAACAGCTCCGGATGTTCTTTGCGAAGTTCGATGATAATATTACGGAAAAGCCATAAATGCGTATTCTCATCTCTGTTAATATACCGGATCTCCTGAGCAGATCCCGGCATTTTTCCGTTCCTGGACAAATTATAGAAAAACATAAAACCGGAAAAGAAATAGATCCCTTCCAGAACAAAATTTGCCATCATCACTTTCACTAAAGTCCGCGCATCTTTTTTTACCTGAAATTCATTATAGCATTCCCCTATAAATGTATTCCTTTTCAACAGATGTTCGTCTGTTTTCCACTGGTATAAAATATCCATTCTTTCATCAGGCGAGCAGATCGTATCAAGCATATAAGAATATGACTGTGAATGTACACATTCCTGAAACGTCTGAATGTTCAGACAGAGATTCACTTCATTTGCCGTAATATATTCTCCGACGCAGGGCAGATTTGCCGTCTGAATCGAATCAAGAAATACGAGAAAGGACAAAATTTTATCATAGGCTTTCCGCTCCGCCGGCGATAGATTCGGGTAATCTTTTATATCCTGCGACAAGTTGATTTCCTCCGGTATCCAGAAATTATTCATTGCCTGACGATACCATTCGGATGCCCATGTATATTTCAAATTATTATAATCATTTAAATTAGTTGTATTCCCGCCGATCATGCGGCGTTTCAGTACGTCCGTATCTCCGTCCGGATTAAAAAGCGGTTTGTGCGGAAGCGGTTTTTTTATATCAAATTGCTGCATAGTCGTCTCCTTTTTCTTTTTGCCGGCAGCAAAAAGCGACTTCTTGTTTTCTAGGAAGAACAAGACTCACACTCTTCTACTTCCAGCGATTTTGACCTTACATAGTATACTGTTTTTACGCCGCATTCCCATGCCTTTAAATACAGGTTAAGCACTTGGCGCATTGTATAATCGTTTGTTATATAAAAATTCATCGACTGAGCCTGATCCACATGTCTTTGTCTGACTCCGCATGCGCGTACAGACCAATTCTGATCAATATGATGTGCGTTTATGTAATACCAATACGTCTCCGGGCTAAGATCAGGCGCAACTCTGGGAAGCATAGATCCCTTTTTCTCTTCCAGGAAATACTTGTTCATAACCGGATCGATCCCCGCTGTCGTTCCCGCGATAATGGAAGTGGAACTTGTCGGCGCGATCGCCAAAAGATATGCGTTTCTCATTCCCTGTCTGTGTACTTTTTCCCTTAGCTCCTTCCACTCATCCGAGCAGTATCCCCGCTTTTCAAAATAGGCTCCGCTCTCCCAGTCCGATCCTTCAAAATATCGGTAAGAACCTTTTTCTTTCGCATAATCACTGCTTGCTTCAATGGCCGCATAATTAATCTGCTCAAACAATTTATCAACAAACGCCAAATGTTCTTCCGACTGCCATTTGATCTTATTTTTCGCAAGCATATGGTGATATCCGCTTACCCCAAGACCTATAGATCGATATGTATGGTTTGTGATCTTTGCGTAGGGAACAGGATAAAAATTCAGATCGATCACGTTGTCAAGCGCCCTGACAACCGTACGCACAACTTTACGGACATATGCAGGATCATTTACCGGAAGGTTACCAAGTGACAAAGACGCCAAATTACAGACGACAAACTCTCCTGCTTTTGTTGTATTGACGACTACTGTGTCTTTGTCTTCTGTCTGTATTTTTGTTTCAACCGTAGAAATCGCGGACATATTCTGCGCAATTTCCGTACAAAGATTAGAACAATAAATCATTCCTTTGTGAGGGTTTGGATTCGCACGGTTCACTGTATCTCTGTTAAATGCAAACGGAGTTCCGGTCTCCGCCGCTGATTTGATGATCAGACGGATCAGATCTTTCAAAAGAACTGTCCTTTTCTTAATTCTTGCATCATGAACACAATCCCAATAGCGGCGCTCCCATTCTTCTCCGAAACTATCTTCCAAACAATATCCTTTTACCGTCATGATCTCATGCGGGCACATCAGATACCAGTCCTGATCCAGGTTTTCTCCTGCCATTTTCCAGAACAGATCCGGATAACAGACTGCCGGAAATACATCGTGCGCTTTCATTCTCTCATCGCCGTTATTTGTCCGAAGCTGAAGGAATTCTGGCAAGTCTCTGTGCCATGCATCGAGATATACCGCGACCGCTCCCGCTCTTACCCCAAGCTGATCTACCGCAACCGCAGTATCATTCACGATGCGGACCCAGCGTATCACTCCGCCTGCCGCCCCTTCAAATCCTCGTATCATACTTCCCGATGCACGTACTTTCCCGAAATACAACCCCATTCCGCCGCCGTATTTGCTTACCATGGCAAAATTATCAATCGACCGGAAAATTCCTTTCAAACTGTCGGGAACAGTGTCAATAAAACAAGAACTAAGCTGATGAAACGGCTTTCTTGCATTTGCCAGAGTCGGAGTCGCCATTGTCACTTCTAATTTAGAGAGCATATCGTAAAACTCTCTCACCCACATAAGTCTGATCTTTCTTTTCTCATTCATCGCAAGATGAAGGGCAATCCCTAAGAACATCTCCTGCGGACTCTCCAGCGGAACATGCCGATGTGTTGAGATCACATATCTCTTTATGAGAAGATCCAATCCCGAATAGTTAAACAGCCTGTTTCTTTCTTTGCATATATAACTCTCCGCTTCTACGATCTCTTCTTTTGAGTAATTTTCCATGATATAAGAACCGTACAGTCCTTTTTCTGTCAGGTAAACAATCTTTTCATACAGATCTGAAATCCCGATCGATTTCTCTTCTTCTTTCAATTTTTCCGAAAAGCGAAAATCAAGCAGCCATCCTGCGATCATTTCCCAACGCGGCGCTTCCTGACTTGTAAGTTCCGCCGCCGCTTTGATCAGCGCGTCGAATCTTTCCCCATCGTCCATATCCGTTTTCAAAAATCCCGAAAATTTCTCAAAAAGAAGTTCCAATGAATAAACTTTTTCCGGAAATTCTGTGTGTATGTCATATAAAAGCTTTTCCAACCGTTCTTGAAACTGCAAAGTACGGCACACAAAGCTGTCTGTTATCAAAGTCATTCCTTTTTTCTCAAATGTTTCTGTCATCAATTCCTCCTTTTTTCTTCCTGTATCTTTTCCTCATTTTCATGAAGACCTAAAACGCCTTCTACAAGAATCTCAACATCATTAAATATATAATCAAATGCTCCTGCCTGACACATATTGATCAAAACCATTCCGACCGGCACTGACAAGATCATCCAGAGTAATCCTCCTGCTTTATAGCCTACATACAAAAGCAGCAGGGTAACAAGCGGATTCAGTCCGACACTGTCGCCAACCATTTTCGGCTGAAGGAGCTGTCTTACAACCTGTGTGATCACATAGAGGACGACCAAAGATACCGTCATCTTGTAATCACCCATAAAAAACTGATACACAGCCCACGGTATCATCGCTGTTCCGGTTCCGAAAAACGGAAGGAAATCAAGAAATGAGATCAAAAATGCCACAAGAACAAAATATCCGATGCCCATAAATCCAAGTCCTGCCGCTAAAATCAAAAATACGACTCCCATAATCTTAAACTGCGCTTTAAAATATCCGCCTAATGCATATTTCAAATTATCCGAAACAAGAGTCATCCTCTTTTGAACCGATACAGGCGCAACTTTTTTCAGCCATGCAAGCACATCTTCCCTCTGAACAATGAAAAAATATGCCGACATAATAGCTACGACAAACGAAACAAGATAATACGGAACTCTTTTTGCAATATTTCCTGCGGCAGATACAGTCGGTTCACTGATTCCCGATACAACTTTTCCCATATATTGATCAAGATTCGACGCAACTGTGTTCCATCCGTTCTGCACAACCTCGGGAAGCCTATCGAATACTCCCGAAAGAGTATCTCCGATCTGACTCAACCCGCTTTCCAGTTGTGCATATATCGACGGAAAATCTCTGACTAAGCTGGCGACTTCCAGAATGAGCCGGCTGATGCCAAGATAGAGTATACCGACGATTCCTCCGAGAACGAGGATAACGATCAACGCCGAACCAAGCTTTTTCACTATACGCAGCCGCTTTTCCAGCCAGTTTACAAGCGGAGCCGCCACTGCGGAAATAATCCATCCGATCACAAACGGCATAAGAAACCCGATCGCTTTTATTCCGATGATCACAAATGCAGCCGTCGCTGCCAGACTAAAAAGCAGCCGTATGCCGACCTGCCAATAAGGACGTTTATTCTCCATCCTGCGCCTCCACATTAAAACATTCCGCTTCAATCAGTTCCCATATATCCTCTTTTCCCTGTTTCGACACCGAGGAAAAAGGTATCACTTTTGTTCCCGGAACAAGATCCAGACCTTGTTTAAGCATTTTTACATGTTTTTGTATCTGACTTCTCTTAATCTTGTCAAGCTTTGTCGCAATGATAATCGGATGATAACCTTGCTCTACGATCCATTGATACATCATTCTGTCGTTCGCCGACGGATCATGTCTGATATCAATCAGAAGAAATACTGCTTTTAACTGCTTGGAACTGTGCAGATAACGCTCGATCATCCGCCCCCACTGCTCTTTTTCTTTTTCCGAAACACGGGCATATCCATATCCCGGAAGATCGACAAGGTACATTTCATCATTTATATTATAAAAATTGATCGTCTGTGTTTTCCCCGGTGTCGCCGAAATACGAGCGTAAGATTTTCTATTCATCAAAGCATTGATCAAGGAAGATTTTCCTACGTTTGATTTTCCGGCAAATGCGACTTCCGGCTTGTCATTTTCCGGCAGCGTACTCGTAATTCCGCACACTGTTTCGAGATTAATATTTTTGATTACCATAATGAACTTCCTTTCATTTTCGTTTTCTGCCCATAGCCGCCTTCAGCACTTCATCCATGCTCTCTACAAACAGAATTTCCATTCCTTTTGTAATCTCCGCCGAAAGTTCTTCTACGTCCGCCTGATTTGCTTTCGGAACGAGCACCGTTTTTATCCCGGCGCTCTTTGCAGCCAGAAGCTTTTCTTTCAAACCGCCGATAGGCAGCACGCGCCCTCTCAGCGTCACTTCTCCGGTCATAGCCAAATCTGCCCTGACTTTCTTTTCTGTAATTGCCGAGAGCATCGCCACTGCCATTGTTATTCCTGCCGACGGTCCGTCTTTAGGTACTGCGCCTTCGGGAATATGCACATGAATGTCATGTTTTTCAAAAAAATCCGGCGAAATGGCATATTTTTTACTTACCGAACGGATATAACTGATCCCCGTCCTGGCAGATTCTTTCATCACATCTCCGAGCTGCCCCGTAAGCATAAGTTCTCCTTTTCCCGGCATTACATTGACTTCGATCTGAAGCGTATCGCCTCCGACGCTTGTCCATGCAAGTCCCCGGACAATTCCTACTTCCGCAGCGATATTTGCCATCTGATAAGTATACTTCTCTTTTCCGAGAAAACGATGGATATTTCGGTCTGTCACTGCAATTTTTTTTCGTTCTGTCGTAAAGATTTCTTTTGCAGCCTTTCTGCACACATTTCCGATCTCTCGTTCAAGCTGGCGCACTCCGGCTTCTTTCGTATAATTTCTTGCTATCTTCCAGATTGAATGTTTACTGAACGTAATCTGCTTCGGAGTCAGACCATGCTTCTCTATCTGTTTCGGAATCAAATGCTCCTCGGCAATATGGAGTTTTTCATTTTCCGTGTAACTGCTGATTTCGATCACTTCCATACGATCAAGCAGCGGACGCGGAATCGTCTGCAGCGTATTTGCCGTCGTAATAAAAAGCACTTCCGACAGATCAAGCGGAACTTCCAGATAATGATCTCTGAACTTATGATTCTGTTCGTTGTCCAACACTTCCAAAAGAGCCGAAAACGTATCTCCTTTATAGTCTGTACTCACTTTGTCGATTTCATCCAAAAGCATGACGGGATTTTTTACTCCCGCAGTCCGAAGTCCGTTAGCGATCCGCCCCGGCATTGCTCCGACATATGTTCTTCTGTGTCCTCGTATTTCCGCTTCATCTCTGACTCCGCCTAAAGAAATGCGGACATATTTCCTTTTCAAAGACCGTGCAAGCGATTTTGCGATCGATGTTTTTCCCGTACCCGGCGGTCCCACAAGACAAAGTATCGGACTTTCTCCTTTTTTTGTAAGCGCACGTACTGCCAGAAATTCCAAGATTCTCTCTTTCACCTGTTCAAGCCCATAATGATCTTCTTCCAGTACCATGCCGGCATATTCCAGATCATTATGATCCTGCGTAGAGCGGTCCCACGGCATCTCAAGCAGAGTTTCTATATATGTGCGGATCACACCGCTCTCCGCCGGTGAATTCAAAGAACTTTTAAATCTCCCGATTTCCTTTTTCAGCTTTTCTTTTACTTCTTCCGGCGCTTTTAACTTTTTCAGTTCTTTTTCAAATTCTTCTGCGTCAGATGCGGTCGATTCCTCTCCGAGTTCTTCCCTGATCAGTTTTAACTGCTCGCGCAAAATATATTCTCTTTGATGCTTATCGACTCTTTCTTTTACTTTCCGCTGTATCTCTTCTTTGATATCGATGATCTGCACTTCATTCACAAGTTTAAACGCTAGTTTTTCGTATCGTTTCAGCAGATCCGTCTCATTCAATATATCTTGCTGATCTGTGTAATAAAGAGGAATATTCGCCGCAATCTCATCTACCAGTTTCCGCAGGCCTTTCATCTCGACTAACTGGGAAACAGCTTCTTTAGACATCTTTCCGTTTTTTGCCGCGTAACTGACAAACATATCTTTCAGTCCCCGCTCCATAGCTTCTGTATTTACATCTTCCGGAAGAATCTCTTCAGAATCATCAAGAAGTTCTACATTTGCCCGTAAGTACAGATCTGTATATTCAATCTCTTTTAGTCTTCCCCGCATTTCGCCGGATACAAGCACACGCACAATATGCTTCGGCAGTTTAATGATCTGTTTGATCGTTCCTACCGTGCCGATCTCGTATACGTCCTCCATCTTAGGATCCTCTGTGTCGATCGATTTTTGTGCAGTCAAGAAAATCTTTTGTTCTTCCGCCATCGCTTCTTGTATCGCAGCAACCGACCGTTCACGGCTTACATCAAAATGAACAACCATTTCAGGCATAATAGTCATCCCACGCAAAGCTACCATCGGCAGGCTTTTTATCGTATTTTCCATGTTGTAACCTCCTGCTGTATCTCATCGCGCAGATCTTTTCCTGCGCTGTCTTATATTTTTCGGACATTTTATCGTATACATAGTAACAATCGCCGGAAGTGACAAAAGGCACGTTCCGGGATTGTAAGCAGTCGCCAAGGTCTCTGGCAAGCCAGGACTTTGGCTCGTCGCTGTTGCAAAAAGCGGGTGTGATGCCCCCATCACACCCGTTTTACACAGTTCCCTTTTATACAGTTATCGATGTTCTGTATATTTGTTCGCAGCTATGCGCTCTGCGATGTCAAAAAAGATCTTCGCTCTTCTCCGTCTCGAAGATACAGCGGCTCACCTTTTCCTTCTACCACATCTCTTGTGATCCTGCATTCTTTAATCGTCTCATCAGAAGGAACCTGATACATCGTATCCATCATGATCTTTTCCATGATCGCACGGAGTCCGCGGGCGCCTGTCTTTCTTTTCAGCGTCGTTTCAGCCACTGCGATAAGAGCGTCCCGATCAAATTCCAGTTTTACTCCGTCCAGCTCAAGAAGCTTCTGATACTGTTTTACGATCGCACTCTTCGGCTCTGTCAAAATGCGGATCAACGCATCCTTATCAAGCAGGTCAAGCGTAACCGTCACCGGAAGTCTTCCGATCAGCTCCGGAATCAGTCCGAACTTCACAAGATCCTGCGGAAGCACTTCCTGTAAAAGTACATCCATATCATACTCATGCTTTTCCGCGATTTCTGCATTGAAACCGATCGACTTCCTGTCAAGACGAGTCTCGATAATCTTGTCGATTCCTTCAAATGCGCCTCCGCATATAAAAAGAATATTCGTTGTGTCAATCTGAATCAGCTCCTGATGAGGATGTTTCCTTCCGCCCTGCGGAGGAACTGATGCAACCGTTCCTTCTATGATCTTCAATAAAGCCTGCTGTACACCTTCTCCTGAGACATCTCGGGTGATCGATGGATTTTCTGACTTTCTTGTGATCTTATCAATCTCATCAATATAAATAATGCCGTGCTCTGCTCTCTCAATATCCCCATCTGCCGCCTGAATAATCTTCAAAAGGATATTTTCCACATCTTCGCCCACATATCCTGCCTCTGTAAGCGCCGTCGCATCCGCAATCGCAAAAGGCACGTTCAGCACTTTCGCAAGTGTCTGGGCCAGAAGCGTTTTCCCGCAGCCTGTCGGACCAAGCATTAAAATATTGCTTTTTTGCAGCTCTACCCCGAGATCCTGTTCTGCCATAATTCTTTTGTAATGGTTATAAACTGCCACTGAAAGTACTTTTTTTGCCTCATCCTGTCCGATCACATAATCATCAAGAAAAGCTTTCATCTCTTCCGGTGTCAAAAGATTAATATCATCAAACAATTCTCTTTCGTTATAATCTAATTCCTCTTCTATGATCTCAGAACAGATTCCGATACACTCGTCGCAAATATATGTGCCGTTCGGACCTGCGATCAGCTTTCTTACCTGCGCCTGCGTTTTATTACAAAAGGAACATCTGACGATATCGTCTGTCGGTTTTCCTGCCATATTCTTTCACCTCAAAGCCAAATTAATGTTTTGCGATCACCTCGTCGATCAAACCGTACGCCTTTGCCTCATCGGCAGACATAAAATTGTCACGCTCTGTATCTGCCTTGATCGTCTCAAGTGATTGTCCTGTATTTGCAGCCAATATTTCATTCAATTTCTGTTTCGTACGCAGAATGTGTTCTGCCGCGATCTGGATCTCTGTCGCCTGTCCCTGCGCTCCGCCTGACGGCTGATGGATCATAATCTCCGCATTCGGGAGGGCAAAACGCTTGCCTTTCTTTCCGCCTGCAAGAAGGAACGCTCCCATACTTGCCGCCATTCCGATACATACTGTAGATACGTCACATTTGATATACTGCATTGTATCATAAATTGCCATTCCTGCCGTCACAGACCCTCCCGGGCTGTTGATATAAAGCTGGATGTCTTTGTCCGGATCATCCGCCTCAAGGAATAAAAGCTGCGCCACGATCACACTTGCGGACACATCGTTTACTTCCTCTCCGAGAAAGATGATTCTCTCTTTCAAAAGTCTTGAGTAAATATCATACGAGCGCTCTCCGCGGCTCGTCTGCTCGATGACATAAGGTACTAAACTCATGGTCAATACTCCTTTCAATCTGTCAGCCTTCTTTGGCACTTATAATATTGTTTGTATAAACGCCGTTTTCAACGGCCGTTCTACAGGCCAAACTGCTGCATATACATATTTTTTTGAAAAAGGTGCGCCATACAGCACACCTTTGTATCTTGCTTAACCTTCTACTGCGGCATTTGCGATCAGGGTAACTGCTTCTTGGATCGCAATGTCTTCTTTCATCTGTTTCTTTTCGTTTTCGCCCATGTATTCTTTAAGCTTATCAACTTCCATCTTATAGGAATCCGCCATCTTCTGAAGTTCCTCATCAAGACGCTCCTCGGAAACTTCGATATTCTCCGCTGCAACGATCGCCTCAAGAGTCAGTCTTGTGCGGATACGTTTCTCTGCCTCCGGCTTAAACTCTTCCATCATCTTTTCTTCCGAAAGACCTGTAAACTGGAAGTACTGTTCCATCGTCATACCCTGCTGCATAATGCGGCGAGCGAAATCGTCTACCATCTGTCTTGACTGGAAGCTGATCATAGCTTCCGGAATATCCATCTCTGCATTGGCAACTGCCTGCTCTACAGACTGGTCTTCTCTCTTTTGCTTTCCTTCGTTTTCTTTGCGCTCTTTGATCTTCGCTTTTACTTCTGCCTTATATGCGTCAACAGTCTCGCTCTTCTCAGATACGTCGGATACAAACTCATCATCGAGTTCCGGAAGTTCTTTTGCCTTGATTGAATGCACTGTACATTTGAATACGGCAGCTTTTCCGGCAAGTTCTTTCGCCTGATACTCTTCAGGGAATGTCACATTGATCTCTTTTTCTTCGTCAATGTTTGCTCCGATCAACTGATCTTCAAATCCCGGAATAAACGCTCCGGATCCGATCGTCAACGGATAATCGGAAGCTTTTCCGCCTTCAAAAGCAACTCCGTCGACAAAACCTTCAAAGTCAAGCGTGATCTGATCTTTATCCTGAACCGCTCTGTCAGTTACATCGATCGTTCTTGCATTGCGTTCACGCTCTTTGTCGATCTCCTCATCTACTTCTTTCTGTGTAACTCTTGTAGAAACTTTATCAACTTTCAGACCTTTATATTCACCGAGTTTTACTTCCGGTTTTACAGCCACCTCTGCCGTAAAGATAAATTCTTTACCTTTCTCAAGCTGTGTGATCTCGATCTTCGGCTGTGACACAAGCTCAAGCTCACACTCGTCATATGCTTTCGCATACGCTTCTGAGATCATGCGGTTTGCCGCCTCATCATAGAACACTTCCGGTCCGTACATCTTTTCGATCATCTGACGCGGAACTCTTCCTTTACGGAATCCCGGAAGACTGATCTTGCCGCGCTCTTTCAGATAAGCTGCCTGAAGCGCTTTTTCCACTTCCTCTGCCGGTACTTCGATCGTTAATTTTGCCATATTATGTTCTAATCTTTCTACCTGTAAACTCATTTTTTTCCTCCTTGAATGTGCTGACTTCAAAACTGCCTCTTCGTCATATCGCACTTATAAAAAAATATACACTCGCAGTCATTGTCATAGTATAGCATACACATCCGCATATTTCCAGTATTTTTTCGTCCAAGTTCAGACATACATGAAACACACGGGAAAAATATTTTTGCAGACTGTCTATGCATATACGATAGATTCCGCGATCTCGTTCGCTTTTTCTGTTCCGCAGAGCAGTTCTGTCAATTTCAAAGCAAATGGAATCGCCGCTCCCATCCCTCTTCCTGTCGTAACATGTCCGTCTGTAACCGCCGCCTCGTGCACGACCTGTGCACAGTCAAGTCCTTCTTCAAAAGACGGATATGCACATGCTTTTCTTCCTTTCAAAATACCAAGTTCGCTCAAAATACTCGGAGCTGCGCAAATTGCCGCAAGATACTTTTTCTTCTTATCGAATTCACCGATCAGATTCCGAAGGCCTTCATGCTCTTTCAGATTCAGCGTTCCCGGCATTCCGCCCGGAAGTACGAGCATATCCCCATCCGAAAAATCCGTCTCCTCAAACAGCCGATCCGCTTCCACAATGATTTTGTGTGCCCCGTTAATCTGTTTCTGTCCGGTAATCGAGATCGTCTCCACATCGATCTTAGCCCTGCGCATAATATCAACAACCGTCAATCCTTCAATTTCTTCAAATCCGTCCGCCAAAAAAATGTATACTTTCAAATTACTACCTCCGTATTTTACTTTTTCTTTCTTTTCCGCATTCGCTCTGCTATAATCATTATAGCTTAAAATCAGCGGCGAATTCAACTCAAAGCATTGCTCCTTGCATAGTTTTTACAGGTAAAACCGGCTCATCGCCGCTGCAATAAAATTTATGCCGCAAAAATGCGGCGGAATGGAGAATATTTATGGAAATCGAACGAAAATTTCTTGTAGATCTTTCCGATCTTCCGTTTGATCCGAAAGATTATCCGGCCAGAAAGATCGAGCAGGCTTATCTATGTACTGCCCCGGTCGTCCGTATCCGAAGAGATAATGACGATTTTTTCCTTACTTACAAATCAAAAGGAATGATGGTAAGAGAAGAGTACAACCTTCCTCTCACAAAAGAAAGTTACTATCACCTCCTGTTAAAAGCCGACGGAAGGATCATTACGAAAACCCGCTATGTCATCCCTATCGAAAACGGCCTTTTTGTTGAACTGGACATTTTTGAAGGCGACCTTGCCCCTCTCGTTCTCGCTGAGATCGAATTTCCCGATGAAGCGTTTGCCAAAGCTTATCAGGCTCCTTCATGGCTCAAAGAAGACGTAACCTACTCTTCCGAATATCACAACAGCACCCTCAGCAAAAAAGATTGAAACAGGAAACTCATCGGCTTCAGACAATGGGCAGTTCACCCTTGTCTTTTGATTTTTCAAGTTACTATCGTTATATTATTTTTATTTTCTTCATGGACATGCGTTCTCTGTCGTGATACTATATTACAGTAAATCGTTTCTGCATCTGCTCTTTTTAGTTAGATGTACGCATACGATCACCGTATTTACACGGCAGCTTACAGTTTAATCCGGAGGAATAAGTATCATGGGACTTTGCAACAACAGAATTGTAGTAAAAGTGGGAACATCCACATTGACAAACGACGCGGGAAAAAGTGATCTTCGCGCCATCGACCGCCTTGTCTGCACACTTGCCGACATCCAGAATATGGGATATGAGGTCATCCTTGTATCGTCGGGAGCGATCGCAGTCGGCCGTAACAAGCTGAATATGCACGAAAAGCCGGACAGCATGCGTATGAAACAGGCTGCCGCAGCAGTCGGACAATGCAGTCTGATGTATTTATATGATAAATTTTTCGGAGATTATGATAAAACAGTCGCTCAGATCCTTCTCAATGCAGAAGATATCGAGCAGGAAGAAAAGAAAGAAAACTTAACGAACACATTTGACGCCCTGCTTGAAATGGGAGTCATTCCGATCGTAAACGAAAACGATTCCGTAAGTTATAAGGAAATTGAATCCGAAGACAGACTTTTCGGCGACAACGATATGCTTTCTTCTGTCGTATCCGTTCTCTGCCGCGCTAAGCGACTTGTCATTTTTTCTGATATCGACGGTTTTTATGACAGCGACCCCCGCCTTCACCCGAACGCGAAACTGATCAAAGAGATCCGTCAGATCGATGAAAGCGTCTATTCTCTCGCAGGCGGCGCAGGATCAAGACGCGGAACAGGCGGTATGAGGACAAAACTTCAGGCTGCCGAACTTGCCGCTTCACAGGGCATCGATACGATCGTGACGAACGGAAAACACCCTGAAGCTTTGTACGATATCGTAAACGGAAAACAGGCGGGAACTTTATTTGTCGGAAATAAGGACTGCCTGTAATAAAGATATCTATGACATCTATACAAAGAAAGCAGTTTCCCGAATTCAGGTTTTTATATTTTCAAAACCTCTATCGGAAAACTGCTTTTTTCTTTTCCTCAGTTATCTACTTCAACTCTGCCTCTTTTATAAAGCTTTGTAATTCTTCGCTGTCTTTTAAAAATTTCATCTCTTCATCTGTTTCGATCGATTGAACGAGCGCTTTTTGTAACTGCGAACCAAACGACTTATCAACTTCTTTCGTCTGAATATGACGATACAAAGGCGAACTGTTAATATCCCATTTTTTCGTAAGTGATCTCAGCATCGGCAAAAGTATCTTTACCGCCTTCGCTCTTTTTTTCGTAGCCACATAAAGCTGAAACTGTGCACCGTAAGAATTATATTCCCACAGATCAAATACCTGCGCCGCCTGCTTGTCGATATCCGCAATATATTCCGCGTCTTCCATCCGCTTTTCTTTCAATGCGATCTCCATTAACGTCATCAGCGCCCCATGAATTTCGGTTGTGGCAGACAAAAGCTTTTCTTCTGTCAGCTTTGCCGCTTTTTCTAACTCTCCCTGCGCAATGTACAAATTTGCCTGAAGCTGTTCTCTGTCGAGCACCCTCTTTTTTGAAATCGTATCCAACACTTTCTGGGCCTGTTCATAATCCTGTTTTTCCATCAATTTAGAGATCAGATACGCCTGCGCCTGTTCTCTGATATCAATCCGGTCACTTTGCATTACCCGTTGAAATAAAGCTTCGATTTCCTCTTCGTATTTTTCATATGAATCAATTCTGTTTCCTTGAAACAACAGCAGGCCGTTTAGCAGCATCGCCACGTTACCGATCAGCAGATCACAGGTAGGGTATTCTTTAATTTTCCCGATCGCAAGAGAATATCCCGCTTCAAAGCCGTCTTTTTTTGCCGCTTCAGACACTTCATTCAAAAACAGCGCAACTTCTTTCTCCGACAGATCATCCTGAAAAGACAGCAAGGTGTTCAGATCCGTATCAAGAAGCCTGGCAAGCGCCGGAAGCAAGACTATGTCGGGACACGACGTTCCTTTCTCCCATTTATTGACAGCCGGAGCCGTCACCCCAAGATAATTCGCAATCTGCTCTTGTGTAAATCCTTTTGCCAGACGGCGTTCTTTTATAATTTCATTGATTCGCATAATAATAGGCACCTCTCTTGTCTAAGCTCAAATACATGTCTAAATCAAATATAACATCTCTTCTTCACTTATACAATTAAGGCGCCGTTAATTTATCCTTATGTTTTTTTAACTGCCGGTATACCGAAATAACTTTCCCAGCCTTTATATTTTGTATGATATCCGTGATTCTCTTTTGGTATTAAATCATTCTTTTCATCTACACGCCCCGCTCTACCTTTGGCTGCCACATGACAATCTCATTCTGACCAAGACTTTTTTTCACATCGATGACTCTTTGATTCGATGAACCTCTGAACACAAGACGGATATCTTTTAACGCCTCTACAAACTCTCCGTCCACAAGCACATCTAGCATAGAGAGCATTTCATCTGTGTATTCACATCTTGCGCGGCTGTCATTTAAAAGCTGCTCATCATACAAATACCCTGTATAACACCATATATTTTTTTCAGGATAGCTCTCTCTTACTTTTCGGAGAAGTCCGACAAGCGTCTTTTGATTCTCCGGCTCAAACGGTTCGCCGCCAAGTAATGTCAATCCATTAATATAACTTGGCGAGAGCGCCTCCAAAATCTCTTTTTCCGTCTGATCTGTATATTCGCTTCCGTATTTAAAATTCCAAGTATCTGCATTGAAACATCCCGGACAATGATGCGTACACCCTGAAACAAACAAAGATACTCTTACGCCCTCACCGTTTGCAATATCACACTTTTTTATTTCGCCGTAATACACCTGAATTCACACCTTTCCTCTATACTCTCTTATCCGTTTGATCTATATATGCAATGAATCACCGGAAGTGCCAAAAGGTACATTCCGGGATTGTAATCGGTCGCCGTTAAAAAAACAGGATACCAAGCAGGGCATCCTGTTTCTTTTGATTCATTTATCCCTCTTTGTTTGTCACCCGATATTTTACAGGTGAAGCACTCTTTCTTTGATCTCCTGTGTTCTTCCCTGATTCCAGAACTGTGTTCCGATGTAACCGCATGTACGTCTTGCTACATTAAGAGTATCCTGATTGCGGTTTCCGCAGTGCGGACATTCCCACTCAAGCTTTCCATCTTCAGACGTCACGATCTGGATCTCTCCGTCGAATCCACATTCCTGACAATAATCACTCTTCGTATTCAGTTCCGCATACATGATATTATCATAAATAAAACGGATTACCTGAAGAACCGCCGGAATGTTGTCCTGCATATTCGGCACTTCTACATAACTGATCGCACCGCCTGTAGAAAGCGCCTGAAACTGGGATTCAAATTTCAGTTTGTCAAACGCATCGATCGGCTCACATACATTAACGTGATAACTGTTCGTGATATAACTCTTATCCGTCACACCCGGAATAATACCGAATCGTTTCTGAAGGCATTTTGCAAATTTGTATGTCGTACTCTCAATCGGAGAACCGTAAATACTGAAACCTATATTTGTCTCCTCTTTCCATCTGTCGCACGCTTTATTCATGTATTTCATTACGTCAAGCGCAAATTGTGTAGCCGACGGATCTGTGTGCGATTTTCCCGTCATATATTTCACACATTCGTAAAGTCCGGCATATCCAAGAGAGATCGTAGAATATCCGCCATAAAGCAGATTATCAATCTTCTCCCCTTTTTTCAGACGTGCCAGCGCGCCAAACTGCCAAAGGATCGGAGCCGCATCCGAAAGAGTTCCTTTCAGACGGTTATGTCTGCACATAAGAGCCCGGTAACAAAGATCCAGTCTCTCGTCAAACACTTTCCAGAATTTGTCCTCATCTCCGCCGGAGGACAATGCTACGTCCACAAGGTTGATCGTCACAACTCCCTGATTAAAGCGTCCGTAAAACTTATAATTTCCGTTTTCGTCTTTCCACGGGCTAAGAGCGCTTCGGCATCCCATAACCGGGAAGCAGTTTCCTTCTTTTAGTTCTTTCATCTTTTTCTCGGAAATATAATCCGGAACAAGACGTTTTGACGTACATTTTGCCGCAAGCTCCGTCAGATAGAAATACGGAGAACCTTCGTCGATATTATCTTCTTCAAGCACATAGATCAGCTTCGGGAACGCCGGCGTCACCCATACGCCCGCTTCGTTTTTCACGCCTTTATAACGCTGCTTTAACGTCTCTTCGATGATCATCGCAAGATCTTTTTTCTCCCGCTCATCTTTCGCTTCGTTCAAATACATAAATACTGTAAGGAACGGAGCCTGACCATTCGTCGTCATAAGCGTGATCACCTGATATTCGATCGTCTGAACGCCTTTTATGATCTCTTTTTTTAAGCGGCCTTCCACAATATCATTGAGCACCTGCTTCGGATAATCGATCCCTACCATTTCCATTTCCTGAAGGACTTCCGCACGGATCTTATCTCTTGATACCTGAACAAACGGCGCGAGATGCGCAAGCGAAATACTCTGTCCGCCATACTGGTTGCTCGCCACCTGTGCGATGATCTGTGTCGCAATATTACATGCCGTTGAAAAGCTGTGCGGTTTCTCTATCATTGTTCCGCTGATGACCGTTCCGTTCTGGAGCATATCTTCCAGATTGACAAGATCACAGTTATGCATATGCTGCGCATAATAATCCGAATCATGAAAATGGATGATACCCTCTTTATCCGCTTCGACAATATCTTCCGGCAAAAGCATTCTCTGCGTCAGGTCACGGCTGACCTCTCCTGCCATATAATCTCGCTGCACGCTGTTGACCGCCGGATTTTTATTGGAATTTTCCTGTTTGACATCTTCGTTATTGCACTCAATAAGTGAAAGGATCCTGTTGTCCGTCGTATTTGCCTTACGCACAAGCGATCTCTTATAACGATATCTCACATACCGTTTTGCCAGTTCAAATGCTCCTGTCGCCATGATCTGGTCTTCCACAAGATCTTGTATCTCTTCAACCGAAACCGCACGGTTCAGTTTATTGCACTTAAACTCGACAAACTCCGCAATATCTTCTATCTGCGAATCGGTCAGACTTCTCCCTTCCGATGATGAATCCGCTTTTGTCACTGCAATTACGATCTTCTTAATGTCAAATACTTCTTCGGCTCCGTTTCTCTTGATAATCTTCATATTTCGCCTCTCCTCATCTATCTTTTTTTCAGATGCTTTTCCGCTTTCTCCGCCTTTTTGCGTATTTCACGGAACATTTTCCTCATGTCTTGCATCGCACGGCTGTCATATCCCGTGCTGTCTAAAATCTATTCTAATACAAAATATAGTATAATGCAATCCCCAAAACACATGATAATGTATTTTCAGAACAAGCCTGTTTTTATGAAAGATTGTCGTTTTTAAGGGAATATTTCCGTTTCCTTTTACACAAATAAACTTCACAAATAAAATTATCTGTCACTTTCCCGCAATCCGAATCCCAAACCTGTTAAATCCGACAGATTTCAAGCAAATATAAAAAATCATCTTATCGCTCACAAAACAATCGCTCATCATAATATAAAAAGATATCAAAAATAAGACCGCCTGTAGCGGAAAAGCCATTTTCCCACTGCAGACAGCCTTATATACTGTACAGATCTTTTTGTATTTACAATCTTTATTATGTAATCTTATCTGCTTATTTGCTTTGCTTTTTTTGTCTTGCGAAATAATCTTTCGTCTCTCTTACGACAACACCGCTTAACGCCAAAATCGCGATCAAGTTCGGAAACGCCATCAGCGCATTAAAAATATCCGCGATATTCCAAACGGCCGCAACCGTCATATATGGTCCGATAAATACTGCAAGAATATACAACCAGCGGTACCCTTTTACTACGGATTTATTTCTGTTAAAAAGATATTCGATACATCTCTCACCATAATAGTTCCATCCAAGTATTGTAGTGAACGCAAAAAATACAAGGCAGAGCATCAGTGAGAACGAAGCTACGATCGGAGGGAACGGCAGGCCTTTTTGGAATGCCGCCACCGTAATTTCAACGCCTTCCAGTTCCGGGTTCATCCATGTACCCGCTATCACAATGGAAAGGCCTGTCATTGTACAAATCACTATCGTATCGATAAATGTTCCTGTCATAGACACAAGTCCCTGACGAACCGGCTCTTTTGTCTTTGCCGCCGCTGCTGCGATCGGCGCACTTCCAAGACCGGATTCATTTGAGAAAATACCACGGGCGATTCCTTTTTGCATCGCAACGACCATTGTTCCCATTGCCCCGCCTGCCAAAGCGCTGCCCGTAAAAGCTGATTTTATAATAGATACAAGCGCTGCCGGAACAGCCGTAATATTTGTAATAATAATGATCGCTCCAAGCGCCACATAAAGCACTGCCATAAACGGAACGACAATTTCCGATACTTTCGCGATTCTTTTAATTCCGCCGATCACGACAAGGCCGACACAAAGTGTCAAGATCAACCCAGTCACAACCGTAGCCATCGTATAGTCATGACCAAAGGCAGAAAAAACAACGTTTGATGACTCTGGATCAAAGAAGTTTTTCACCGCTGACGAAATACTGTTTACCTGCGTAAAAGTACCGATACCGAAAAGGCCGACACCGGCTCCGAAAAATGCAAAGATTTTAGCCAGCCATCTCCAGTTCTTTCCCATTCCGTTTTCAATATAGTAAAACGGTCCTCCGAGAACATGTCCGTCTTTGTCGATCGTGCGATATTTGATAGCCAGAAGACCTTCGGCATATTTTGTAGCCATTCCGAAAAACGCCGCGATAACCATCCAAAACAGCGCTCCCGGACCTCCTGCTGCCAATGCAGTTGCGACTCCTGTGATGTTTCCCGTTCCGATCGTTGCCGATAACGCCGTACAAAGCGCTCCGAAACTGGTTACTTCACCCTGTCCGTCCTCTTCATTTTTAAACATAAACTTTAGGGCTTTCCCGAGATGTCTTATTTGTAAAAGACCCAGCCGGGTTGTGAGAAGAAATCCTGTAAACAGGATCAGAATGATCAACGGCAGACCCCACACCGCTCCGTCGATCACCTTAATGATTTGGTCGATTTGCTCTAACATTCCTTTATACCTCCATCCTTTTGCCTGAGAGACTCGCGGCGTCTGCCTTAAAAACAGAATATACCGCTTACACCTTCGGCGCTCTTTCACCGGCCTCGCCACAGCCGATAAAGAGACTCTCCTGAGTTTTCTCTTTCGTGCTTTAACACGACATAGTTCAGAATAACATGGAAAGTATAAAAAAGCAAGAAAAATCGCCCGAACCTCAAACGATCCGAGCGATTTTTCTATTTATAAAGGCTTTTGCAACCTTCTTTTATACCGTGCCTTGCGATCGACACAATTACTGACGACGTCTTTTTCTCTCAAAAAATGCCGCTGCCGCTGCAAATAATCCGAAGATACCTGCCGCTCCCCATCCAAAGAAGGATGTCGCGTCTCCCGTCTGAACAGCCTGACCTTTATTCGGTGCACCCGGGTTCTTATTGTCCGTTGTTCCTGGGTTCTTATTGTCCGTTGTTCCCGGTTTCTTCAAACCATCCATCGCTGTCTGAAGACTTGTCTGTGCCGCGTCAACTTCCGCCTGACTTGCATCTTCTTTTGCAAGAACAGCCTGCGCTTCTTTTAACGCCTCTGCAAACGGCTTCCATGTTTCAGATGTATAATCTTTCTCCTTCAAAGCCTCTGCTTTTTCAACTAATGCCGTCAAGTCAGCTTTATTTACTTCAACTTCTTCGTCTTGGAATCTTCCCATCACACGGATCTCTGCCGCTGCCGAGAATTTATTTGCCTCATCTCCTGTAGTCGCAGTCGGTACGAGTTTTACGTCTGTTACATCTTTCACTTCTTCAAAAGCAACCGCCTGCCATCCGGTTCCTCCGAAGCTTGCATCCGCTACTTTTTCGTAGTCGGCAGCGCCTGCTTTTTTCACCCAGATTTCCGCTTCCCTGATAATACCGTTTCTTCCGCTTCTCTGCTGAAGTCTTAATCCGCTTACTGTCGCCGGTTTATCTAATTGCAGATTTAACCAGTGGTTTTCAATCGGTGTTCCTGCCCATACAGTATGCCAAATTGTATCGGCATTACCGTCTAAGACGTTGCTTGCAGGTCCTTCTCCGCCTTCCTGCGCCTGCTCGCTTCCTGCTGTAGCAGTCATCTGCTCTTTCGGAAGATCTTTGGAATCATCTGTCGCATCGATTCCAGCCGAGTTATCCATCGTAACCATAGCAGCTTTTAATTCATAGTATGCTTTCTCGATTTCATCCTGTGAAGCTCCCTCTTTGTCAAGAACCGCTTTTGCTTCTTTAAGTACGTCCTGGAAGCTGCTCCAAATTTCCGGTCTGTAATCGATTTCTTTATACTTTTCTTCTGCTTCTGCAACTAATGCGGCAAGTTTTTCCTTTGTAACTTCTTCTGTTACTTTTTCGATCACGAGGTTGTCAAGAACAAGCTCTTTGTATCCGCCGAAGTTCGCCTCTGCCGCATCCGGACTCACGCCTTGAAGATCCGGAGCCTTCTCTGTAGAGTAGATACCGAACCATGTCTGTCCTGTGGAATCTCCCGTAACCTGCATTGTAAAATGTCCGTCTTTCTCTTTTCCCATGCTCATCGGAAGTTCTTTGAGCTGAACGTTTCCGTTATACTCGCCGACACCGACTGCAGCCGCGTAAATTCCGTCGCTGCCCGCCTGATAATCAAAGCTTACATTGTATGTCACACCAGGCTCGAAACGGAAGTTCTGCGGGATCGTCTGGTATGCCAGCGTAGATCTCTGTGTCAGTCCGTTGATCTTCACAGACCAGTCTCCGTCAAGAACATCATCCATCTTCTTCACATCCCATCCTGCCTGTGTGTACTTGTCATGTCTTTCAGAAAGATGGATTCTGTTATCCTCTACTCCTTCAATTCCTCCGACTACGAACGGGTAAAGTCCCTGTACGCTCTTTTCAAAATTCTGTTCAAATTTTACAACTTCGCCCTTCTCGTTTGTCGTAATGTTCTTAGAATCGTTTTGCACGATACGGATATCATCGAAGTATGAAGATCCTTCTCCTGCTTCCCTTGCGATCGTAAGAGTCACATCTCCTGATTTCGGCGCTGTAAAGAATATATACATATTCTGGAAATAGCTGCTTCCGTCTACTGTCGAACTGTTTGTATTATGTGTATATGCTTTTACATAGTTCTTAGCGATAGAACGTGTTGTGTAGTTTGATCCAAGTACTTTATCGCCTGATTTAATTTCTACAGATGCTTTGGCGTCGCTTCTGTTATCTACGCCTACTAAAACAGCATACTGTTTTCCTGCTTCCAGATCTGTCAGTTTCTGTGTCATAGAAACTTTTCCGTCCAGTTTCATCATCGGATTGCTGTGCTGGCTCTTTGCGATCTGCGCTGTTCCTTCGCCTGCTTTTGTCCACATATCAAGGCTTCCACTGTTGAATCCTGCATCTACGATATGCATTCCTTCACTCCATGTCACTTTGATATTTTCTTTTTTGCCTTTGCATACTACATACGGAACTTCTGATTCTGCTTCTAATGTGATCTTACCGTCAACAACATTGACCGTCTTCTCCTCTGTCTTTCCGAGATCTGTCAGTTTGTATACTTTGACGTCTTTTAAGTCTGCCCAACTGTCCGGAAGCTCCCACTGTGTTGTTCCGCCCTGCGTATTCCAGTGGTACAGCTTTTCATCTTCTGATTTTACTTTTTCTCCTGTCTTCGCATCCCAGATCCACGGCAGCAGATAAGACTCTGTTCCTTTTTTGTTTCCGTTGCGGATATCGTCGTCTGTTCTGTCTCCCTGTGATACCGCGCCTCTTGCGATCACTTTTCCGTCCAAAGTCATCGTTCTGTCTCTGTATGCCGCCTGAGCCGGATCGTTTGATCCCCTCTCAAGAACAAGCGTAGATCCATCTTCATCTTTCAAAGTGATCTTCATTTCAGGCGTCCAGTTTACCGCTCCGCCTACGTTGACCGGTGTTCCGTCTTCCCAATCTACGATCTGATAATGCTGGATGAATTTTGTCGTCAGGTCATGTGTGTAAAGATTCGTAATATACGCGTCATAATCGTTACGTCCCTGCCATCCTTCAAAGTCTTTCATGTTATATCCGCCAAGAAGAGGAGCAACCGCCGCGCCTCCGTAAGTCGGATAATCTCCTACCCATGAATCTTTCTGGTGGTTACGCAGGAAACGCATCACATCACTGTTCTCTCCTTTTGCGCCTTCCCCGCCATATGTAAGGTCTGTTGCCCAATGCTGGAATGTAGAGTCATACTCGTTTGCTCCACCCCATTCGTTGGACATACGCCATCCGTTGTCATTAATCTCTTTGGACAGCTTACGGGTCTGCTGGGAATCATCATTGTCACTTCCCGTATTATTTCCCCAAATATCTACATAGATGAAGTCAAGCATATCTTTTCCGTCGCCGCCGAGGATCTCATGAAGTTCATCAAAGCGCGCTTCTCTTTCTCCTGTGGCAAGGTCATAGATACTGTCAAGTCCGATTCCCTGATCGATCCAGTTCCATCCATAACGAAGACTTCCGTCCTTATTACGGCGAACATTATCATCCTTAAACGCTTTTGCTTCCGGATACATCTCGCCTGCATTGACATGGATACCGAATTTTGCTCCGTAATCCGCGCCTTTTTCAAGCAATGTCTTCATATCTTCCGGTCCGCCGATTCTCTTTCCTATATCTGCGTAATCCGGATGCGCCGAGTCATGTCCTTCATTCGCATAACCTTTCAGCAGGACAGATTGTCCAAGACCGTCTGTGTGCATTGCCACACGTTTTACGTTATCTAATGTTGTCAGGAACGGATTCTGCGCGTGAGAACCGAAGTTCATCGCAATACGGTACGCAACCAATTCCGGAACTTCCTCGCTCTTGAACGGATTGTTCATAATATCACGGAATGCAACCGCTCCGTCCTGCCAGTCAACATTTTTATCGCCGTTGCAGTTTCCTGTGATCACGACTTTCATCTTCGGATTTTCTGTCTCTTCCAAAACCCATGTCCGATTATGAGAATCTGTCATCACTCTGTGCCAGTACCATGCAGAACTTCCAAGTCCCATCGATACATAGCCGTCTTTTTTCTCTGAGACAGACATCACTCTTGTATTATTAGATCCGCCGGAAGAACTTGCTCCGGCATTGCGACCTTCAAACTCTGAATTGCTCCAAAGTCCTGCGCTCATCTCATCGTTAGAAACAAAGGCATACATGTAGTCTCTCTCTCTGGCAGGCGTATTTGCATTTACTTCTACATATTCGTCACCGCTTACCTTTGTTTGTGTGGACATAGCAGCGCCTATTAAATTGGCATTTTTCTGTGTACTGTTTACAGATACAAGACTGTGATTCGGGATCTCGATCGTCTGGATCGGATTTCCCACCTTGCCGCTTTCCAATGCTGTGCCCGGTTTTCCTTCTGTCAGCTTATTTTCCACTTTCGTAATTTCAAATGAAACCGTATTGTCTTTTGCTGTCAATTCTGCCGTAAGAACTGCGTCAATATGTTTTTCTTCATTTTTCACAGTCATCTCATACGTTGCTTTGTCACCCTTGATCGTTGCTTTTACATCACCTTTGGAAAGTTTCACATCTGTTCCGTTGATACGCACCGTATTGATAGCCGAAGTCTGACCGTAGAACGTCTTGCCGTTTAAATCGCCCTTTTTCATCTCGTATTTTACAACGCTCGGGAAATTCTTCGCTACATAAACGTCCATATCCGCTGTAGAAAGCTTCTCTGTCTCTATCTCTGCTGTCTTTTCCAGTTTTACGGCTTTTGCTTCCACGTTGCCTTCTGTTACAGTTACAGATGTCGTCGCCGTCTGATATCCTGCCTTCGTAATCGTCAGCTCATGCTTGCCGGCTCCTAACTGTAAGGAATATTTTCCGTCTTTATCCGTTTCAGCCGTCAGATTTCCTGTCGTTACAACCGCGCCTTCCAACGCTTTTCCACTCTCATCTGTTACACTTCCCGTAACAGTATATGTAACCGCTTCTTCCTGTCCTGTATAATGAATATCTTTCAAAAGGACATCTGAACCGATCTGTCCCCAAGAACCTGCTTTGATCGCAATTTTGTTCCCGAGAGAATCTGCGATACCGGAAAAGTCTTCTTTATCAAACACAACTTCTCCGTTGAGCGTAAACGTCATCTTATGATCTGCTGTCCAGTCGATGCGAACCTTTACTTCCTGATCTTTCGTCGGCGCAGGTTTTCTCGTCTGCTGATAATAGTCTCCGTTGCCGCCTTTGTATTTCTGCCAGAACCAGCCGCCATTGTCATATCCTATGTACATACCGTTTTGATCCGTATTATATCCGAGGTAAACGCCTACTCTGTCACTGTCGCTTATTCCTGTATTTGCATTATTTGATTTTAAAGTAAATGAAAAATATCCCGGCTTGTTAAAATCAAATGTATTTGGATTTACAACCATCTGCGGTCTTGTTCCGGGATTATTCCGATTGCCCGCAGCTGATTTAATATGCAGCCAGCCATTTTCCACAGTGACTGTGTCTCCGTCTGCTTTGTTATCCTGAGTCCATGCATCATTGATCCCATCTTCTAAAGCTGCTGTTTTTTCTGTAACATCAACTTCTTCGGCAGATGCGGTCTGAATGTTTGACGGAAGCATAGTACCTGTCATAGATGCAACCATCACAAGACTCAAGAGTCTTAAGACTACTTTTCTTTTCATACCTTTTCTCCTTCCCTTCAGGCTGATTTTATATTTCAGCCAATATATCACATCCTCCATTATAGCAAATTACCAATTTTTTACAATGTATTATTCATATTTTTAGCGTTTTTTTGTCTATTTCTTATCTCCCTTACTTTTCCCCGTCGTTTTTTCTTTGTTTTTTTGTATTTTATTATTCTTTTTGAGCATTTTCTCTCACTTCTTCCAACATCTCAGCCACTGTTTTTCCATACGCCGGATGGCGCACATACGGCGCGATCTCAAAAAGAGGCCGCAGCACAAAATCTCTCTTGTGCATTTCCACATGAGGGATGCACAACTCGTCTCCTTCATATACGAGATCATCATACAAAATAATGTCCAAATCAAGCGTTCTCGGACCCCAGTGAACGATCCGTTCTCTTCCCGCCTCCATTTCAATCCTATTTAATTCTCTTAACAGTTCTTTCGGATAAAACAAGGTTCTTAATTTCAGACATCCGTTCAGAAAATCATCCTGATCTGTCACCCCATACGGAGGCGTTTCGATAAAAGAAGAGCATTTTTCGACAACGCATCCTTTTAAAGCGCCAAGCGCTTCAACTGCATCTGTAATATATTTTTCTCTGTCTCCCATGTTAGATCCAAGTGCAATATATGCGGTATGCCATTGCCGCTCGATCACAACGCTGACCGTTTTCAGCGGAAGGCGCACCGGAGCCCACGGTTTCTTGATCTCCAGTCTGATCTTCTCTAGTCCGGCTGTATGCAGCAAAAGTTCTTCTGCAAGCGCTTCTGCCGCCCTCTCCAATAATTGAAATGTATGCTCCCGCAAGTAGCGGTCTATAAAAGCGCTCACTTCCCCATAATGAATAGAAGCGCTTAGATCATCCGTAAGTCCCGCCCTTCGTGTGTCGGTGTAAAGAACTGCCGAGACTAGAAACTTTTGTCCCAACACATTTTCCTCCGGAAATACACCGTGATTCGCAAATACTTCCAGATCTTCTATTCTGATCTCATCATAATCTTTTTTCATTTTCTGTCTTCCTTCCTCCTTACCGTACATTTTTCTGTATGACAACTCTTTCTTCACCTTAACTATACGAAAGCGAAGCAGTCAGTCCGACAGCTTCGCTTGCCTGTTTTACAGTCCTGATTACACTTCATGTTCCCGCATGAGCGCCTGCGTCATAAGTATCGCTCTTTTATTCTTCTCTACGTCATGAACACGGACAAACGCACATCGTTTCTGCACCGCATAAACCGTTGTCACAAGCGTTCCTTCTTCCCGCTCGTCTGCCGGAAGATCTAATGTAAGACCGATCACAGATTTGCGTGACGTTCCAAGAAGGATCGGTAATTTAAATTCATGCATGATCTCCAGTTTCTGTATGATCTCCAGATTCATTTCATATGTCTTTCCAAAACCGACTCCCGGATCAAGGATGATCTTATCCCGTGCAATTCCTGCTTTATCTGCAATTTTAACGCACTCTTTCATATCTTTCATAAAATCGAAAAGAAAACTATCGTATACCGCCTCGTTCCGATTATGCATCAGACAGCATGCAACGTCATGTTTCGCGATCACATCTGCCATTTTCTCGTCATATTTTAATCCCCATATATCATTTACAAGATCTGCCCCCGCACAAACCGCAACTTCAGCCACCGCGCTTTTATATGTATCAATAGAGATCGGTACGTCAAATTCCTTTTTCAGTTTTTCAATGACCGGAACGACGCGCGCGATCTCTTCTTCGTCCGTAATCTGAACATGTCCCGGACGGGTAGACTCACCGCCGACATCTAAAATATCCGCTCCTTCTTTTATCATCTTTTCTGCATGAAGAAGGGCTGCATCCATCTTATCAAAACGTCCTCCATCCGAAAAAGAATCCGGAGTTACATTTAAGATGCCCATAATATATGTATTGTGTTCTGTGTCAAATTCTCTTCTGCCTATGATCATATTTTTATCTCCATATTTTTCTTCTCTTCACTCCAGTTACATTCCCGGTTTGCCGGACATGAAAGACACAGCCTCGACGCTTTGTCCGCTTCATACAAAAGCTTTTCCAATGTGTCCTCCCCGTCACGAAGCCGTCTGTGTCCGCGCACCGCATTTTTTATCGTTCTTTTTTCTTCCTCAGAAAATCCCGTTTCTTTCGGAAGTGTATCCAGTATTTCCCCGGCGATCCGCTCTCCCGCAATCTCATGGGGAACTTTTTCTTCATATTGAAGCGCTTTTCCTATATCGTGCAAAACCGCGGCGGCATAAATTACATCTTTACGAAAACCGTATCCCTTCTCTAAATTACGGATATATGCTATTCTTGCCACATCCAACAGATGCGACATCTGATGCCTGCAAAAAATACGTTCCTTTTCCGCGCGCTCCAGCCTATGATAGTATTCCAAATACAGCGGATGGCAAATCACTGCATTTACTCTGTCCATTTTTCCTCCTTTACCGGTCAGTTTCCCGCGTCCGGTCTACCCTCTTTCAAGCATTCTGAAAAAACGTTCTTCCAAAGCCGGATCTGTCTCAAACAGCCCTCTTTTTGCAAATGTCACCGTCCTGCTGCCCGGTTTTTTTATTCCTCTCATCGTCATACACATATGTTCTGCCTCGATCACAACCGCCGCGCCTTTCGCCTTCAGTTCGTTCATCAGCGCATCTGCGATCTGACCCGTAAGCTGTTCTTGAAGCTGAAGCCTTCTTGCAAACACCTCTACCGTTCTCGCCAGCTTGCTAAGCCCCGCAACTTTTCCGTCCGGAATATACGCAATGTGCGCTTTGCCGTAAAAAGGAAGAAGGTGATGCTCGCACATGGAATAGAACGTAATATCTTTTTCTACGACCATATCGCTGTTTTCCACATGAAACGTCTTACAAAGATGCTCTTTTGCATCTTCTTCGTAACCTCCGTATATTTCCTCGCACATTCTGGCGATCCTATCCGGTGTTTCGATCAAGCCTTCTCTGTCGGCGTCTTCTCCGATCCCCTCCAATAATAATCTGACTGCTTTCTTTACTTTTTCCTGATCTATCATCTTTTCATCCTTTATCTTTTTCTATCAATACATCTGTCGCTTATCCTGTTCTTTTTCAACCGCTTCCTTTACTTTTCCCAAATAGGACAAAGAGCCAAACGCAAGGATCACGTCGTCTTCGTCTGCGTTTTCCAGCGCTTCTTTTACCGCCTGCTTAATCTCGCCGACAGCATACGCGGGCACATATTCAGACTGTGCTTCAACAGCTTCTTTTAGTTTCTGCGCGCTTAGCGTACGTTCTTTATTCGGAAGATCGACCGTATATACGCATTTTGCATACGGAATCGTCAAACGGATGATCTTTTCATATTCTTTATCTTGAAACACACCCATTATGTAAATAAGCTTCCTTCCCGGGAAATACGCTTCTATTGATTCCCGCAGTCTTTTTGCCGCATCTTCATTGTGCGCTCCGTCTACGAGAAATACAGGCCGCTCCGAAATACATGTAAACCTTCCGAACCATTCTGTATCGAAAAAACCCGTCTCGACCGCTCTCTTTTCCTCTTTTTTCAGCAGTCCCGGAACATGTACTGCCTCCCATGCGGTAACAGCGTTTATGAGCTGATATTTTCCCGAAAGACGGATGCTTATATTTTCGGAATCTTTATAAGAAAACCGCATCCCGCGATAATCTTCTTCCAAGACAACTGCTTTTTCCGGCTCTGCATAAATAATCGGACAGCCAAACTGTCTTGCTTTTTGTTCTAAAATTTCTCTTACTTCCTGCTTCTGGGGCGCTGATACAACGATGCATCCCGGTTTTATGATCCCCGCCTTATTTTCGGCGATCTCGGAAAGTGTATTGCCGATCACACCGATGTGATCCATACTGATCGGCGAAAACACGGCGCAGACTGTATTTTTCACAACATTCGTAGCGTCTTCCATCCCTCCCAGCCCTGATTCTAAAACGACAAAATCGCACTTCATTCTTTTATAATATAAAAATGCTATCGCCGTTTCAGCCTCAAAGACTGTCGGAAGCTGTTTTCCCGCTTCCTTTAACCGAACGATAGCATCCTGAACTTTTTCTGTCTCTTCTGCAAAAGCATGCTTTGATATCATTTCTCCGTCAACTTGTATCCTCTCACGGTATGAGACAACTGTCGGTGATACATAACGCCCGATCCTGTATCCTGCTTCACTTAATATTGTGGAAGTGTAGGCAAGCACAGATCCCTTTCCATTCGTTCCTGCGATATGTATGAACCTTAAATCATCCTGAGGATTCCCAAGTTCACGCAGCAGACCTCGAATTGCATCTAAGCCAAGTACACTTCCGTATTTAGACAATTCATCTAAATATACCCTCGCTTCTTTATAGGTCACACTTTTGTTCCTTTCCTGAATCAATTTCATTTTCCGCCCTGCTTTTTGCCGAGCAGACTTATCATAGCACTATTCGTTTCATTGTACAAGCTTCATATTTGCAACAATTCTTACTTTGTATAGACATTTGCTCCTTTCTGTGTTACGATAAGTGTACTACATTAAATAATACACTTAATACACTCATTTTAAGGAAGGGACAATTATGATTACGATTGACTATCAAAGCAAACTGCCTTTATATGAACAGATTGCTAAAAGATTTCAGACGCTCATCTTAAAAGGCGCGCTTCCACCCGATTCGCAGATGCCTTCCGTTCGTTCCCTCGCAATGGATCTTTCCATCAATCCGAATACGATACAGAAAGCATATTCGCTTTTGGAACAGGAACGCTATATTTATCCGGTAAAAGGACGCGGAAATTTCGTTTCCGATACGACGCTTCTCGTTGAACAGACAAAGAAAACACTTCTCGAGAACGTTTCTCGCCTTATCGCAAACGGAAAAGAACTCGGAGTAAAGCGCGCAGAATTCACGCAGCTTGTTGACCGGATCTATCGAAAGGAGGATTCTCATGATCGAGTTAAAAACGCTTGATAAAACATTTCAGATGATCCATGCTTCCGACCACATCACCGCTACTATCCCGGACGGTATGGTATTCGGACTGATCGGATCAAACGGAGCCGGAAAAAGTACGCTTCTGCGTATGATATCCGGTATTCTCAAACCGGACGAAGGAGAAGTTCTCATTGACGGAGAATCTGTTTTTGAAAATCCTTCCGTAAAATCACAGATCTGCTTTTTATCGGACACCCCTTACTTCTTTCCGAATGCAGATATCCAACAGATGAGAAATTATTACATGCTCTGTTACCCGTCGTTTAACAGAAAACTGTTTGACTCTCTTACAGACAGATTTAATCTTGATCCAAAACGAAAGATCAGCAGCTTTTCAAAAGGTATGAAAAAGCAAGTTTCCATTTTGCTCGGTCTTTGTTCAGGAACAAAATATCTCCTCTGTGACGAAACGTTCGACGGACTTGATCCGGTCGTTCGCCAGGCTGTTAAAAGTCTTTTTGCCGCAGAGATATTGAATCGGGATTTCACACCGATCATTTCTTCTCATAATCTGCGGGAGTTAGAAGACTTCTGCGACAGCATCGGACTTTTGCATCAGGGACAGCTTCTGCTTACCCAAAGTCTGGATCAGATAAAGTGTTCCGTCTGCAAACTGCAGTGTGTCATTTCAGATCCACATAAAGAACAGCAGTTTCTGTCTTCTATAAAGATATTAAAAATGGAGCGTTCCGGTTCTTTACTTACGCTCACACTTCGCGGAAGCCACTCAGATATTCTTTCTGCGGTACAGACTTATGATCCTGTTTTTGCAGAAGTCCTTCCGCTTACACTCGAAGAAATATTTATAAGCGAAACGGAGGCAGCCGGTTATGATATCAAAGATTTCTTATATTAAACTTATACGAGAGGACATACGGCACAGAGGATGGCTCGCCGCCCTTTCCGGCGTCCTGTTATTTCTTTCAATGCCTGTTTACACACTGATCTACCTTGACAGTTATTCTGAAGATCCTGAAGTATTAAAAGAGTTCGCGGATACATTTTCCAGATTCATTAACGGATATAATTCCGCTTTTCTCATCATACTGATCGGAATTCTCGCTTTCGCAGTCGGAATAAGCGGGTTTCAGTTCATGCATAAAAAAGAAAAACTTGATTTTTACCACGGACTTGCGCTCAAACGTCATCAGTTGTTCGCAATCTCTTATTTGGCAGGACTGTTCCTCTTTCTCATCCCATATATAGTATGTACTGTATTGACGATCCTTGTCGGCGCTGTAAAAGGAATTATGACTCTTTCTCTCGCCGGAGAATGTTTTCTTACAATGGGGACGGGAATCCTCGCATTCCTTCTGATCTATCACACATGTATTTTTGCGGGAATGCTGACCGGACGAAGCGTAACGATGTTCCTCGGAACACTTGTCATCGGAGTCTATCCAAGCCTCGTATTGACACTGCTTCCGTCGCTGCGAGATGCGTTTTTCCAGACAACTTATAACGTACACGACAGTATACCTGAAAAACTTTCGGAATATCTTTCGCCATTTCCGTTGTTCATCCGCATGCTTGAACAAAATAATTCTTACTCGAATGTGTTTATGATCACCGCTGCTCTTGTTTTGATCGTTCTTCTTTTGGCGGCCTCGATCATGCTGTATCGCATTTACCCTTCGGAATCAGCCGGAAATGCCCTTGCGTTTAAATTTACACCGCCTGTATTTAAAGTACTGATCAGTATTCCGACCGCAGTGTTTATCAGTCTTCTTGTAAAATCATTTATCGGAGCTTCCGGCACAAAATGGATCATTATCTTAAGTATGCTCGCCATTGTCCTGCTATGCGGATTGATCGAGTTTATTTACTGGCAGGATCTGAAAATGCTATTAAAAGGATGGCGTTCTTCCGTAATTGCCATCGGGTTTGTAGCCGTTTTGCTTGCAGTGTTTCAATTTGATTTTACCGGATATGACACATACCTTCCGAAAGAAGAAAAAATTGCCCGGATCGGAACGCTTCCCGATTCGTTCGCATCCTATTTCTGGTATCCCGAAGACTATACTTCAGAGGATGACAGGGAAAGTTTCGTTCTTTCCGATGACGTTGACGTTTTATACAATCTTGCGCAATCGGGAATCGAAAACGTGAAAAAAGGCATTACTCCAAACACGCTTTACTCCTCTCAGACATCGATGCAGACGGATAAAGATTCCGACAATTATATATGCGCCGCATTTTGCTTTGAACTGGAAAGCGGGAAGAAAGTTTATAGAAACTACTGTGTTTTCTATAATGAAACGCTTGAGGCATTCACAAAGCTCTGCCAAAAAGAAGATTACCGCAAGGAACTTTTCCCGATCTTCCATGTGGAGAAAGAAAACGTATCTTCTGTCTCGCTTCAGGATATTTATATAACGCCCGAAGAATTACTTCTGACTGCCGAACAAAGAACAGAACTTCTAAGCGCATATGAAAAAGACGTATTAAACACAGATATCCGAAAACTCGGAAGCGAAGTTCCGATTGGAGAATTTTCCCTTACGATCCGCCATGTTCCTAACAAAGAGACGAATACGAATCAGCCTTTCCATTCATGGGTGAACGGAACGCGTGAATGGAATGCTGCAGTCAATACAGCTTTTCCGGTAACTTCCTCCGAAGATGAAACCAATTACAAGACGTTTTCGATCGGATCATTGTACATTTACGAAGACTATGAAAATACACTTTCCTGTCTTGAAAAATACGGATACAAAATAAAAAGACTTATCCGTGCAGAAGATATCGACTCTGTCACTCTATACTTAAGCGGCGACTCAATGAAAAACAAAAAATGGAACGATCTTTTAGCATCCTTTTCTTCTGCCAAAGATGAGAACAATTCCGATCCGGATAAAGCTGCTTACGAACAATCAGATGAAAAAGATGCAACGTCAATGTTCACGATCACAGCTCCCGAAGATTTCCGGCTTCTGGCAGAACATCTTTACCTTAATCCTTCTGATTTTCTCGACAGGGGAGGAACGTCACGTGATTATGCAGAAGTTACATTTAAAAAAGAAAACAATACTTTCACTTATCTTTTGAAGTAAACATTTTTGTCTGATATTTCTGACAAAACCGGCATTGCATCCAACAGCAGACTCTTTTCTTCATCTGCCCACGGAAGCAATGCCGGTTTTTTCTTTTATTCTTTTTATTTCCTGCTTTTTTACTTCCTGCCTTTCGGAAAATATTTTAATAATACTTTACTTTTACTCTTCTTCCCATTTTTTCTGCTGTAGAAACAAGCTGTTCTACAAGATTCTGCCGCATACTCAGATCAAAGTTCAGTTCCGACTCTCTATGGGCGTCATTCACAGCCGTTCCTACGAACAGATTCAGTTCCGTACATTCTTCAATCAAAAGTTTTGCCAGCTTAGACGCTCCGTTTTCCGCATCAAGCTCATCAAAAAATTCTGCATCGAACTCATCTCTTACATATTTTTTCAAAAGCTTTATGCATTTTCCGAGAGTAAGCACTCCTTCCGTCACAAGATCGATTCCTTCTATAACTGCCATCGGAGGAATATCGGGATTACGGCTGTCCACCTTTGTGACAATCTCTTTTCCGAGGATACGCGCCGCAATATTAGCGCTCGTTCCTCCTGCCACAACTTTCTTTCCTTCCGTATGCATAAACTCATACATCATCCGCTCGTCATCTTTTTTCTCTTTCGGCGGTCCTGTAAAAACATTTACAATTCTTCTGTCAATCACGCGTGCAACCGCAACTGTCGTATCGTCTCCCGGTTTTTCTTCATACAGTTCGTCGCATGCCTGACTTAACATAACTGCCAGACGGGACGCAGACATCGTCTTTTTCGTACATTTAAGCGTATACTCCGCCATCGCTTCCCACGTCCATCCCTGAAGGTTCAGAATCGATCCCGCTCCGGCATAGATCACACCGTCGCTCATCAGGACAAAGCAATCGTTTTTCTGTACTTGAAACCGATATTCATGTATCTTTTTTCCCTCGATCTCGCGGGTTTCATATGCATAGTTCACAATCTTCCCATCACGGATAAACACACAGGACGGATTGTCAAACTCTACAAGATACGCCTCACCGCTGTGAAAGATCTGCAAAACAGAAAATGTCGCATACGCCACCTTTCTCACCTGACATATCGGAAGCGTTTTTGCAATCGTTTCTACACACGACTCCAACGCCGCCCCCTCATATAACATCGTTCCGAGAATTTTCGACGTCAATGTCGCCAGAATATTCGCCTTCACACCGCTTCCCATCCCATCTGCAAGGATCAGTATATCGGAATCATCCGTCTTTAACACTTCTACTTTATCTCCGCACAATTCTTCGTGATGTTTATTCAAACTCTTCCAAGCTACATCAATACTTACACTCATGAACCTCTCTCCGTCCTACTTCTTTTTTCTGACTTTCATCTGTTTCATCTTTAATCGTAACAGTTCAACCGCGCCATTCGTAAAACCGCACTACGTGCTTATCATGGCTGAACTGTTACCTTTAATCTTCTTCATTCAATATCGAGTCTCTCAATTTCGTCAATGTAACTTTCGTCTCTGCCGTTGTCTCGCCAAGCAGCCCCGCGATCTCCTGGGCGACCATCATCTGCTTTTCGATCACTTTCTGCGCCATTTCCACAGTTCCGACTTTCAGCTTATAATGCTGTTCCCGCACTTTTTCTTCCCGCGTCACATCTTGATATGTCACCAAAGCGGCATCCAGATTGTCAATGTATACGATCGTCTCTTCCACTGTCAGCCTGTCATTATCAATCTTGATCTTTTTATGCATCACCGGTTTTTTCGTGTCCAGCACTTCTTCAATATCCTCTGTCTCGATAAATTCAAAAATATACCGTTGTACCGCTTCCTCCCGTCCGACTCCGAGAAGATCCTGCCCTTTCCTGTTGCAGTCTAATATCTTCATATCGCTTCCGATGACAAAGATCATATTCGGCGTCACATCCATCACGACATTAGACATCGACTCTGCCTGTGTCAATGCATAAGGCATACACATAGACAATTCCGCTTTTCCCTGAAAGACTGCGACCGCTTTTTCCCTGCATGTAGAATATCCGCATGCCCCGCAGTTCAGTTCGTCTTCCGCACAATATTTTCCGGTAGATTTCAAAATATGACGGATCTGTTCTTCGGACGGCATCGCATCTGAAAGACTACAGTCTTTAAACTCTTTGTGCAGTTCTTCCGCCGTCATATCCGGAAGATCACGCGCCGCCTTATAAGAAACTCCGTTTTCTATTTTTACTTTTGTCTTTACATAAGATGTGTTCCAATGTGCCGACGCAGGTCCTTTCGCACATCCGCCTTCACAGACGTTCGCCTCGATAAAGCAATGATCCAGTTCTCCCTTTCCTAGACATTCCAACATCTCCATACAGTTTTCCAGTCCGTCTACAAATACTTTATGATATCCGTCTGCATCTTCCTCTGTGATCACAGACTGGATCACCCCTCCGCTGACAGGATAGAGTCTGTTGATCTTAGGATCAGGGTTCCCCATCGGTTTCTCTTCGCATTGACGAAGATCAATCCCTTCTTCGGCGAACCAATCTGCCAGCTCTTCAAATGTCAGGATCGCATCGACCGCGCCGAATACTCTCTCGTCTCCGATCGCCTCCTGCTTCTTCGCGATACACGGACCTAAAAATACAACTTTCACATCCGATCCGTATATTTTCTTAATATATCTGCCGTGGGCTACCATCGGCGATACGACAGGAGCCATATACTTCGCGCAGTCGGGATAATATTTTTCGATCAGATCGTTCACACTCGGACAGCATGTCGTAATAATATTCGGCATCTCATTTTCCCGCACAAGTTTTTTATATTCATTTGTCACAAGAGCCGCCCCTTCCGCAGTCTCTCTCACCTCATAAAATCCAAGTTTCAAAAGCGCGTCCACGACCTGCCCCGGCTGATCAAAATCAAGAACTCCCGCATAGGACGGAGCGATCGATATGATCGTTTTAAACCCTTGTGCCAAATATCCTTTCACTCTTTCCAGATCGCTTGCAAATGTTTTTGCGTTCTGCGGACAGACTTCCAGACAGCGCCCGCAGTTGATACAATGATCGACCATAATGCGCGCCTGCTCGTCTTTGACACTGATCGCTTTTACCGCGCAGTTTCGTACGCATTTATAACAATGACGGCATTTTGCATCTTTAAAATCAATGACTTTCATTCCTCATACCTCCTGTAGGACGTTCCCTTTTTCACAAAAACGGTTCCATAAATATCAGCGTCAAAAGCATCAGCCCGTTCAACAGATTATAACCGATAAAGATCACTGCCGAAGGCGTTGTAAGAGCATTAAGATAATAACTCCCGGGCGCAGCGTTTTCTTTCAGCCAGCTAATCCACTCTTTTCTTCTTATAATCAGAAGAACGAAACCGATCACAAAACCGATACCTAAAAATACAGTAAACGCAATCCCTTCCACATCATCGGGAAGCAGCCCGAACAAGCCGCCGATCACATCTCCGAGAATAAAGTTATTCGCGATGTGAAGGATGATCGACCATTTTATCGAATATTCGATTGCTATATATCCTAAAATAAGTCCCACGAGCGTTCCGAATACGATCTGAAGCGGATTCCCGTGCATAACACCGAACAAAACTGCCGAGACAATAACCGCAAATCCTTTACCATATTTTTCAAACCGTCTCATAAGAAATCCTCTGAAAACGAGTTCTTCCACAACCGGTCCGACGAATCCGGCATAGATCATCATCATAATCCCCATATCAGAACCGACCGAAGCAAGCTCTGTCAGCGTATCCATCGAAAGCCCCAACTGATTCAAAATCAGTTCCGCTGCTGCTGCGATCAACGAAAAGACCATCTGAGCCATGATCATGTAGATGCAAAATCTTGAAAATGCGCCTGCTGTCATCTTTCGTTTCGATTTTTGGAAAATATCGATCTTTTCTGCTTTTGTACCGTCAATCTTAAAAAGACAGAAAACTCCGATCAAAACTCCTGCGATCATCCCTGCGGAAGCTGCCGTTCCCGTCACCTCCGAAATAAGCGACTCTGACGAACCGCCTGTCTTCGTCAATGCCGAAACCATTGCGGAGACCATCTCTGTCACAACCGACATGATCAAAGTGTACCAGACCAGATTTCTTGTCGCAAATGCCGTATCTTTCCGAAACTTATGCCAATCCCATCCCATATTCCGTTCCCCTTTCCCGATAAACCGACCGGCAAAGTCACATTGTTCACAACTTTTTGTTTTATCTTCATTTCCTGTCAGTTATCTTTTTAATAAAACAGCTTTTTATAATTATAACACAGGAAAATCTAAAAGACTTCCCTGTGTTATAAAATATTTGACATATAGTAACAGCGCGGTCCATAACAACTAAGATCAGTTGTTTCTCGGACTTTTTAATTCACTGTACGTTTTACATATGTTGTATGAAGAATATGATGCGCTTTCTCACTTCCCGGTTCGCCGAGATATTCGCTGTAAACCCGTTTGATGGACGGATTCTCATGAGATTTTCTCAATGTTTTTGCGGCATCGTTATCATAAAGTACCTTTGCACGAATTGCCTTTACATCTTCAAAATTACGCACATCCGCATGCACCTGAGGCTGACCGCCGCCGTTGACACATCCTCCAGGACAGCACATGATCTCAACAAAATGATAGTCCGCCTCTTTAGCTCTTATTTTATCCATGATAATCTTCGCATTGGAAAGTCCGGAAGCAACGGCGACTTTCACATCCATTCCTGCTACGTTGTAAACCGCTTCTTTGATTCCCTCTGTTCCACGAACTTCTGTAAATTCTACTTTCTCAAGCGTCTCGCCTGTCAGTTCTTCCACTGCGGTACGAAGAGCCGCTTCCATAACGCCTCCTGTTGCGCCGAAGATCACTCCCGCTCCTGTAGATTCTCCGAGCGGATCGTCGAATCCTTCATCCGGAAGACTGCGGAAATTAATTCCGACTTTACGGATCAGGCGTGCAAGTTCCCTTGTCGTGATCGAAATATCTACATCAGGAACGCCGCCTGCGTCCTGATCTTCTCTTTGGATTTCAAACTTCTTCGCCGTACACGGCATCACGCTGACGCAGACAATATCTTCAGGCGCAATGTTCATCTTTTCCGCATAATATGTTTTCGTAATCGCTCCGAACATCTGCTGCGGTGATTTGCAGCTTGAAAGATGATCGAGCTGATCCGGATAGTAATGCTCGCAATATTTTACCCATCCGGGTGAGCATGACGTCATAAGCGGAAGGACTCCTTTGTTTTTCACTCTGTCTAAAAATTCATGAGCTTCTTCCATAATCGTAAGGTCTGCACTGAAATTTGTATCGAATACTTTATCAAATCCGATCCTTCTAAGAGCCGCAGCCATCTTTCCTTCTACGTCTGTTCCCATCGGATAACCGAATTCTTCGCCAAGAGCCGCCCGCACCGACGGAGCAGGCTGTACTACAACATGTTTTGTCTCATCCGCAATAGCGGCAAGAACGTCGTCGATATTGCTCTTTTCGTAGAGCGCGCCCGTCGGACATGCCGCGATACACTGTCCGCAGCCGACGCAGCTTGTATCTCCCAGTCCCATCTCGAACGGAGAGCCGATAAACGTGGCAAATCCTCTGTTGTTCGGTCCGATCACTCCTACGCTCTGCACTTTTTCACAGACGGCAGAACATCTCCGGCAAAGGATACATTTGTTGTTATCCCGCACCATATGAACCGCGCTTTCATCCAATTCATAATGTGTTGTCTCGCCCTCGAAGTAATTTTCATCTGTCACTCCGAGTTCCTGACAAAGCTCTTGAAGTTCACACTGCCCGCTTCTGACACAAGACAGACATTTTTTGTCATGATTCGACAAAAGCAGCTCTAATGTTCTTCTTCTCGAATCAAGAAGTTTCGGCGTATTCGTCTGCACTTCCATCCCTTCTGCAACCGGATGTACACAAGATGCCACGAGATTTCTTGCGCCTTTTACTTCCACGACGCACATACGGCAGGCGCCGATCTCATTGATCTCTTTTAAATAACACAAAGTCGGTATCTTAATTCCCGCAGCCTGTGCCGCTTCAAGGATCGTAGAGCCGGCAGGCGCTGTCACATTTAAACCATTGATCTTTAAATTCACATTTCCCATCTTCTCTGCCCTCCTTATTCTTTGTAAATTGCTCCGAAGCGGCATTTTTCCATACAAGCTCCGCACTTGAGACATTTTTCAGGATTGATCATATGCACTTCTTTTACTTTACCGATGATCGCATCTGCCGGACAGGTTCTCGCACAGAGCGTACAACCTTTACATTTATCCGGATCGATCTTATATTGAAGGAGATCTTTACATACTCCGGCAGGGCATTTTTTATCTACAATGTGAGCAATATACTCGTCTCTGAAATATCTCAAAGTCGAAAGCACCGGATTCGGAGCCGTCTGTCCGAGCGCACACAGAGAATTTGATTGGAGATGATAGCACAGTTCTTCCAGCTTATCGAGATCTTCCATCGTTGCCTGACCTTTTGTGATCTTCTCAAGGATTTCAAGCATACGGCGTGTTCCGATCCGGCACGGAGTACATTTTCCGCATGACTCATCTACCGTAAACTCAAGGAAGAATTTCGCGATATCGACCATGCAAGTATCTTCATCCATGACGATCAAACCGCCGGAACCCATCATTGAACCGATTGAAAGCAGATTATCGTAATCGATCGGAATATCTAAATGTTCTGCAGGGATACATCCTCCTGACGGGCCTCCCGTCTGAGCAGCTTTGAATTTCTTTCCGTTTGGCACTCCTCCGCCGATCTCTTCTACGATCTCGCGAAGCGTCGTTCCCATCGGAATTTCTACAAGTCCTGTATTATGGATCTTTCCGCCGAGAGCAAATACTTTCGTTCCTTTTGATTTTTCCGTTCCCATCGAAGCGAACCACTCCGGTCCGTTCACAATAATCTGAGGGATATTGGCATACGTCTCCACGTTATTTAAAATTGTCGGTTTTTGAAACAGGCCTTTCAGCGCCGGGAACGGCGGACGCGGACGCGGCTCTCCTCTGTTTCCTTCTATAGAAGTCATAAGAGCCGTCTCTTCTCCGCAGACAAACGCGCCTGCTCCAAGCCTTAATTCAATATCAAAGTCAAATCCGCTATCGAAAATATTTTTTCCGAGCAGACCGTACTCTCTTGCCTGTTCGATCGCAATCTCAAGACGCTGCACGGCGATCGGATACTCTGCACGAACATAAATATAGCCTTGGGATGCTCCGATCGCATATCCGGCGATCGCCATTGCTTCAAGAACCGCATGAGGATCTCCCTCTAAGATCGAACGATCCATAAATGCTCCCGGATCTCCTTCGTCCGCATTACAACAGACATATTTTTGATCTGCGTCATTTCCTGCCGCAAACTTCCATTTTAACCCTGTCGGGAATCCTGCTCCGCCTCTGCCGCGAAGCCCGCTGTCCAAAAGAATCTGAATCACATCTTCCGGCTTCTTTTCCGTCAGAACAATACCGAGCGCTTCGTATCCGCCTGTTCCGATATATTCGTCGATCTTTTCGGGATTGATGACACCGCAGTTTCGCAGAGCGACTCTGTGCTGTTTTTTATAAAAATTCGTCTCGTTTAACGGAATGATCTTATCTGCTTTTACAGTCTCTTCATAAAGCAGATGCTTTACCACGTTTCCTTTGAGCAGATGTTCTGTCACAATCTCCGGAATATCTTCTTCCTGAACCATAGAATAAAACGTTCCTTCCGGATATACGATCATGATCGGGCCTAACGCACACAAGCCGAAACAACCTGTCTTAACAACACAGACTTCATCGGACAATCCGTTCGCTTCGATCTCTTTTTCCAGTCTCTCTCTGATCCGGGCGCTTCCGGAAGACGTACATCCGGTTCCGCCGCAGACAAGCACATGCGTGCGGTATGTATTTCCATCGGCATCTTTTCCGCTTTCACACATTGCGGCTTTCTCAAGTATTTCTTTCGCATTCTCTTCTCTAAGCTGCACGACTTTACGCATCCGCTCACAGATCTCATGTAATTGTTCAAGAGATTTCATATAACTCCTCCATTTCCTGTTTTTCTAAAATCAATAAGTATCATATTCCCGTTTTCATATTATCCGGGATTTTGATGTCCGCATTATTCATACTTCGCTAAAATGTCATCCAGATCATCTACTGTCAAACGTCCGTATACTTCGTCATTGATCATCATAACAGGAGCTAATCCGCATGCTCCGACACATCGGCACGCATCAAGAGAAAACTTTCCGTCCGGCGTACATTCTCCGCCGACAATACCTAACTTTTCCATCAAAGCATTGTAAATATCTCCCGATCCTTTTACATAACATGCCGTTCCAAGACAGACGGAAATCCTGTATTTTCCTTTCGGACTCAATGTGAACTGTGAATAAAATGTTGCCACTCCATAGATCTTCTCCATCGGAATACCTGTCTCGTCTGAGATCATTTTCTGAACTTCGATCGGAAGATACCCATATATATCCTGCGCTTTCTGCAAGATCGGCATCAGCGCCCCTTTTTCATCTTTTAGCTCATGGATTACTTTCATGAGTGCTTCTTCCTGTTCTTTTGTTCCCGAGAAAGGAACAGTCGCCTTTTTCTCTGCCATTCTTCAACCTCCATTCTTACTGTTAATGCCCATTAGAGATATCATATCATACAAAATATCATAATTCTACTTATTTTTTGTTAATTTTTTGTCTATTTTTATCACCAAAAACAATGTGCACCGCTTTTGTTTTTACATTTTACACATAATACATCTGTTTCTTTTTCATTTTTTATATCTTTTATCTTTTTACATTTATTACCGAAACATCGACGGATCGAACGGATCCACACTTCAGTCTGTCGCCAATGCAGAAACTGCCAGCAGTTTTTCTGCTGACAGAATGTTTTAACACCTTCTTTATCTTATTATCAGGAACGGTAATCTCGTTCATTATCAAACACATTTTCAATAATCTTTCTCGCTTCTTTCACTTTCTTCGGATCGTGATCTATGGAATTTAGTCCGATGACAATATCTTCTGCCAATACGACAGACGGAAAATAAAAGTCACACAACTCTCTGTCGTCTGCCGTGTTGACCGGAATATGTGCTTTTTGACACTCTTCATACACACGGCGGTTTACTTCCCGACAGTTTGATGCGGCGATCACAAGATCTGCTCCTTTTGCATCCCCTTCCTGATATTCTCTGTTACACAAAACAACTTTTCCTTCGGAATCCAGACGATAAAACTCACTTCTGATCTCCGGCGCGATCACTTTAATATCCACGCCGAAATAAAGCAGCGTCTCCGATCGGCGAAGCGCAACACTGCCCCCTCCCACTACAGTAACCTGTCTGCCCGAAAGATCAACAAACATCGGAAAATACGGCTTTTTCATTCTCTTTTTCCTCCGTCTCCCATGTACAAAAGTGCATTACATATACATGCCGCAATATTGCTGCCGCCTTTTCGTCCTCTCGCAACAATATACGGAGTATTTTCAAGACTTAAGATCAATTCTTTTGACTGTACAACATTGACAAATCCGACCGGAACCGCGATCACAAGTTCCGGGGCGATCTTTTCCTCTTTGATCAGCTCATATAAACGCACAAGCGCTGTCGGAGCATTTCCGATGGCAAAGATTACCTGCTCCCCTAATTTTGCCGCCTTATCCATACTCGCGGCCGCCCGTGTTGTTTTGTTTCTTTTTGCCGCCTGCGCCACATCGTCATCCGACATAAAGCAATATACCTCTCCACCATAGCCGGCAAGACATTTTTTATTGATCCCCGCTTTTCCCATTTGTGTATCTGTCACAATAGACGCTCCGCCGCGGATTGCTTTTAGCGCCTTTTCAACTACATTTTCCGAAAAAATAAGATTATCCGCATAATCAAAATCAGCGCTTGTATGGATACATCTTTTCACGATCGATTCCGTTCCCGGAATCAACTGCTTATCCCCCAGTTCTTCCGCAATGATCTCAAAACTTCTTTTCTCAATCTCCGACGGAAGCACCTTTTCTATCTCTGTCAACATCTTCTTTTCCTCCTTTTCTTTGATCGTTTTCAGTGTTTCTTTTCATTTTATAACATATCCGATCCCACAGATCACGCGGTCTGCCCGAACTGCCTTTTTAGTCAAACCGGTCATAATTCTTCCGACTGCCTCTCTGTACTCACGCTCAAACGCATCAACCGGAACCAGACCGCACCCGATCTCGTCACACACGATAACAAGATCTCTCTCTTCGCTTATCATTTCTAACAGTTCTTCTTTTGTTCTTCCTGATTTCAGCCAGCGCCATATAAAAAGATGAAACCCATCTACAGCCTCCCATGTTTTGACATCCTCGAAACTACAGTCCGCTCCGCTGCTCCATTTCAGTCCCGGATAGCATAACTGCGCGTAGTTTTTCTTTCCCTGAAACGCTCCCCCTGTCACGATCCTGATTCCTCTTTTCATTTTGCCGCAGGACATTTCACACTTTGCCGTCTTCATCTGTCTTTCGTTCCCTTCATTCCGTCTTGTATTCCCGCATGCAGTTTTATCTTCCGCGGTCTTTACTTTTCTTCTGAGAGGTCTTCCGCAGACGACTTCAGTCACTTCATCTGCCATCTTCGCAAGCTCTTTGTTGATCTCTCCCATAATATACTTATACTTTCTCATCTCTTCCGAATCTTTTGCCGATTCCGAAAAGATTTCATTTGTCACAACAACAAGATGACAACTTTTCTTTTTCAACATTGCCATGGCTTGCGCAACAACCCGGACAGCCTCGTCTTTCGCCCCTTCTTCCATATATAATTCGTTCGCAGCCAAATTAGAGACGCACTCTAAAAGAACACATCCAAGCGCCTCCCCGGACGCTTCAAACTGATGGATCTTTTCCGTAATGTTTGTATACCATTCAAGAGTCCGAAACCCTTTTCCTTCTCTTCGTCTCCTGTGGTCGGCTATTTTCTCTTCTGTTTCCGTTCCATACGGATACATCGTCGCTATATAATACAGCTTTTGTTCCTTCTTTCCTGTCTTACGGTATTCTTCATACAATGCGCAGATCCTGTCTTCTGCATACGCGGATTTCCCGCTTCCGCTTCCTCCTGTTACTAACTCCATCATATTTTTAAAACCTTTCTTTTTTCTTTCCCGATAGCTTTTCTATACACAATAAACGCATCTTTTCTTCTCTGAACCCACATTCTTATTTGAAAACATGATATACTACCTCTATATGAGCGTCAACAAAAAGAACAGGAGGAACTTTTATGTCATTTATCAGTGTATTCGATGTGCTCGGTCCGAACATGATCGGTCCGTCCAGTTCGCACACGGCCGGCGCTGCGGCAATCGCCCTTCTTGCAGGAAAGATGCCGAACGCCGCCATTAAAAAAGCTGATTTTATTCTTTACGGGTCTTTTGCCCGCACATATAAAGGCCACGGAACAGACCGCGCCCTGCTCGGAGGGATCATGGGATTTTCAACCGACGACAGACGGATTCCGGATTCATTTTCTATCGCCGATGAGCGCGGACTTCAGTATTCGTTTACGGCAAATACAACAGAAACCGAAATTCACCCTAACACAGTAGACATCCATATGACTGACGAAAACGGACAAAAACTCATCGTTCGAGGAGAATCGGTCGGAGGAGGAAAAATCCGAATCGCAAGAATCAACGAAGTGGAAGTTGATTTTACCGGAGAATACAGCACTCTTATCGTCATTCAACAGGACAAACCCGGAGTGATCGCACACATCACAAACTGCTTAAGCGAAATGAACGTCAATATAGCTTATATGAAGCTTTACCGGGAAGAAAAAGGGTGTACGGCGTACAGCATCGTCGAATCTGACGGAATCGTTCCTCAGACAGTAGCCGGACGAATCAAAGAAAATCCTTATGTACATGACGTCATGCTCGTACTTCCGAATGAGAAAGGAGAATTTTAATGGATTTTAAAAGCGGACAGCAGCTGATCGGATTATGTGAAACAAACGAATGTCCTATTTCAGAGATCATGCTGATACGGGAAGAAACTTTTACGGAAAGAACACGAAAGGACATTATAAACCAGATGGGAAAAACATGGCAGATCATGAAAGAATCTGCCCATTCCTCTGTTGAAAATCCAAAACATTCCATAGGCGGACTCATCGGAGGCGAAGCAAAACTTCTAAGTGAACATCTCAGTTCCGGGAAAAGCATCTGTAAAGACCCATTAAGCCGGGCAATTACTTACTCCATGTCAATCCTCGAAACAAGCGCCTCTATGGGACTGATCGTTGCCGCGCCTACAGCCGGGTCTGCGGGAATCGTTCCCGGACTGCTTCTTGCGCTTCAGGAGACATATGATTTCTCTGACAACGATATTATCCGTGTCCTTTTTAATGCAGGGGCCGTCGGCTGTCTTGCCATGCGCAACGCTACTGTTGCCGGCGCTGTGGGCGGCTGTCAGGCAGAGGTCGGAGTCGCCTCGGCAATGGCCGCTTCTGCCGCAGTCGAACTGATGCAGGGTACTGCGCGGCAATGCCTTGACGCCGCGTCCACCGTACTGATGAATATGCTCGGACTTGTATGCGACCCTGTCGGCGGTCTTGTGGAATGCCCCTGTCAGATGCGCAACGCATCGGGTGTCGCCAACGCATTAACCGCAGCCGAAATTGTTTTAAGCGGAGTCCGGCAACTCATCCCCTTTGACGAAATGTTAGACGCTATGTATACCGCAGGAAAGAGACTTCCTGCCGAATACCGCGAAACCGCTCTCGGCGGCTGTGCAGCTACTTCTACGGGATGTTCCCTCTGTCAGTGAGCAGAAAATATTTTGCAGCGTGCAGACCGGTTATTTCTCCGAATGACCGGTCCTGATTTTCGCATATCGATATTCCAAAGCGCCGCTCGCCGGAATCTGACGAATTCCTTCGATCTTCGGGTTCACAAGATTAACGCTCTTCATCGCGTAAAGCGGAAGTATATAAAACTGTTCTCCGACTGCCAGTTGTTCCGCTTCATGCATCAGCGCAGACCGTTTTACAGGATCTGTTTCGGAATCCGATCTTCGGACAAGTTCATCATACTGTTCATTTTTGATCCCACTGCAATTATACGTACTATCCGACAGAAGCATCGAAAGATATGTGTATGGATCAGAAAAGTCCGCCGTCCAGTTCATCCGGCACAGATCAAAATTACCGGCATGACGCATACTGTAATTTGTCTGTAATTCTTGAGCGTTTAACTTGATCTCTATATTGAGGTTTTTCTTCAACTGTTCCCGGATAACCTGCGCCGTGTCCGAGTCAAGTTCCAAAGACGGATAGCTATATGTCAGTTCAGGAAATCCTTTTCCTTCGGGATATCCGGCTTCTGCCAAAAGTTTCTGTGCCCGTTCTATATTTTCTTCAAAAGGCTGTTCTGCCTCCTCCGTAAAATATTTCCCCGTATTTTTGTCTTTCATATATTTTGCCACCAGATTATACGTCGGCTCTGTGTCTTCTCCGACAATCTTGCACAACTCTTCTCTGTCAACCGCAAGATTAAACGCCTCCCTCACACGGACATCGTCAAACGGCTTCACATTCAGATTAAAATAAATATATCGTGTCGCAATCTGATCTGTCACAAACAGATCTTCTTTTCCGTCATATAATTCCATGACCGAAGAAGGAAGCGCTGTTGCCACATCAACTTCTCCCGTTTCATAAGCCGCTGCCATAGACTGTGTGTCATCAAAAAAACGATAGGTGATCTTCTCTAAGCTGATATTGTCCTTTCCCCAGTAATATTCATTTTTTTTCAGCGTAAAATACTGATTCGGTACATATTCAGCCAAATAAAAAGGACCGTTTGATAAACTCGTCTTCGGATCTTTCTCCCAGCCACGGTTAGCAGCATCCGCATATTTCGAGCAGGAAGGCGTATATACCGGGAGCCGGAGAAGATCAAGAAAATATACGCACGGCTTTTCAAGATGAAAAACAATCGTCTTATCATCGGGAAGCTCAACTCCCAGCGTCTCTATATCCGCCTCTTTATTATAAATTTTTTCTGCATTTAAAATCGGAAAAAGATAAACTGCATATCCGCTTCCCGATTCAGGGTCTAACGCTCTTACGATCGTATTCTTAAAATCTGCCGATGTCACTTCTCCTCCGTCAGACCAAAGCGCATCTTTTCGCAAATGAAACGTCCACGTTGTAAAATCTTCATTTACTTCGTAAGACTGTGCCGCACGGTACTCGATTTCTCCGTTTTCATCAAAGGTCAGCAGTTCGTCTAAAGCGCTTACCGAATATGCAAGATACGTCAAAGCGATTGATCCTGCCGGATCTAACGATCCGGTTTCACTGTTGATCGCAACTGTAATCTCATGATCGGCACTGCCGTTGTTTTTCCTGCTTTTTGACGATTTTTCTGTACTTGCACACCCTGTCAGGATACTTCCCGCAAACAATACCGCCGCCAAAAACAAAGCTGTTCCTCTCGACACTGTTTTCAGGATGGCCTTCTGATCTATAATCTTTTTTTCCCCGCCTTTTATATTTTTTCTGTATCTCACTTTTATTTATCTCCTATTTTCATGATTCCCGATTCTTTGTGCAACAATTCATCTATACCGATGTCCGTTTCTATATCTGTAGTTTTCGTAATTTTGCTTTTTTATATCTGAGATGTCATCTTATAATTCGGATTTCTTCCGGCGCGTTGTTGTTTGGAATAAAGGTGACAGGAAACTGCTCTGCCTTCAAAATCATACATTTCAGGGGCTGCGTCTTTGCACATTTCCATCTTATATCCGCAAGATCCGAAATACGGACAGCCTCCTTCTGATTTTCCTTCATGCACTGCAGGTACTTTTTGTTTTCTTGCCTTCAACGGATCAGGCGGCATTACCGAATCGAGAAGTGCTTTCGTATACGGATGCCACGGATCCCTGCATAAATCCCGGGTTTTTGCGCATTCCGCCAGTGTTCCTTTGTAGAGAACGCCTGTCCTGTGACTGATCCGGCGAATCAGCGCCATGTCATGCGAAATAAACAAACAGGCGATCTTTTTTTCTTTTACTACTCGCAGCAGCAGATCCAATATCTGCGTTCTTGTCGCTGCATCTAATGAAGAAACAGCTTCATCACAAATGAGAAGTTCCGGCTCTAAAAGGAGCGCCCTGGCGATTGCCGCTTTCTGACGCTGCCCGCCTGAAAGTTCTCTTGGATACCGTTTCCCGTCTAAACTACTCAATCCTACGCGCGTAAGCATCTGTTCTATCTGTCTTTGCCGGTCTTTTTTCCTTTCCTTTTGATCAAACTTTATTTGTTTTTCTTTCGCCCGAAGCGTTTCCGTCAACATTTCGTTTATCGTCATGCACGGATTCAGGGATGAATACGGATCTTGAAATATCATCCTGACTTTCCCATGCATATTTTTGTTTCTTTTTCTGTTTTTTCGATCTACTCTTTCTCCCCTGCAAAACACTTCCCCACTGTCAGGCTGTTCCAGCCCTGTAAGTATTTTTGCCAGCGTCGTTTTTCCACTGCCGCTTTCTCCTGCAAGAGCAAACACTTCACCCTCACAAATATCAAACGACACATCGTTCACCCCTTCTTCGTTTTGAAACCGCTTTTTCAAATGTCTTACCGTAAACAGCGGATTTTCCTGAGCAGCAAACACTTTTTCTTTTACAAGAAGCTGTTCTGCCGTTGCATCAGACAGAAGTTTCTTTGTATATTCAGTCTGTGGATTGTAGAAAATATCATCTGCACATCCGTTCTCTATCATTTTTCCGTCTTTCATAACATAAACGTAATCACAAGCTGCAGCGATCACCCCCATATTATGACTTACAAGAAGAAGAGCTGTATTTGTTTCTTTTACTATTTTTTTCAACAGCCGGATTACTCTGACCTGCATCGCCGCGTCAAGCGCCGTCGTAGGTTCGTCTGCCACGATCAGATTCGGTTCGCAGGCAAGGGCAATCGCAATAACAACTCTTTGTCTCATTCCTCCGGAAAGTTCAAAAGGATATTGTTTCATCCTTAACCTGGGGTGGCGGATACCAACCGAATCCAATAGTTCTTCCGATCTTTTCTTTGCCTCCCGCCATGTACATTTTTTCCTATTCCGCACAGTCTCGGCAATCTGTCTGCCGATCTTCACTGTCGGATTCAGACATTTTAAAGGATCTTGAAAAATAATGGCCGCATTGTCTCCTGCTCTGACAGTATTTCCAAAAAGAGACACTTTCTCTGCCTCTACAGCGGCTTTATGATCCAAAAGTCCCATCACAGCCAGCATTGCCGTACTCTTGCCTGAACCGGATTCGCCTACGATTCCCGTCACTTTTCCTTCTTCCGCCGAAAAATCTATCCCCCGTACAGCTTCAACGCGTTCTTCCTCAGACAAATACGTTACATAAAGTGATCTTACATCCAGCATATTCAATCTGTCTGCCCTCCTCTTCTTTCCATCGCCATTGCAAGTATATGAAACACGACCAAAAGCACACACAACGTAATAAGAGGCGCCAAAAGTTCACACGGATAAAGAATCATCCTGTCTCGTCCTTCCTGTATCAATGTTCCGAGACTTGCCGTCGGCGCAGATAATCCCACCCCCAAAAAGCTTAAAAATGCTTCTGTAAAAATCGCCTGCGGTATCAGAAACAAGAAGTTTACGACTATCATCCCCAGTGCGTTCGGAAGCAGATGTCTAAACAAAATCCGAATGCCCGATATACCATCTATCTTTGCCGCCGCCGCAAAATCTGTTTCTTTTAAACGGATCATCTCCCCCCGTACGACACGCGCCATATCGATCCAGCCGGCAATACAAATCCCGAAGATCATGCTTTTTATCCCCGGTCCCATAACGAGCGTTATCAGTATAACATATAAAATCGACGGGATCGCGGCAATCACATCCGCTGCTCTCATCAGAATCATATCGATGCGTTTCCCACGATACCCCGCTACAGCACCGTACAAAATACCGATCATCCCATTGATCAGAGAACTTCCCACGCCGATCACAAGACTAATGCCTGCTCCATACCAAACCCGTGTAAAATTATCTCTTCCAAACTCGTCTGTACCGAAAAAATGAATCAACGACATTGGCTGGTTCCGTATTTCCGCATTTTGTTCCGTCGGAGAATAAGGCCCGAATAAAGGTACGCATACTGCCAGAAAGATCCAGATCAAAAGGATGATAAGCGCCGCTTTTTCATCCCTATATCCCTTTCTTTTTTTACTGCTTATTCTGTTTTCTTTCCGCATATTTTTGTCACACCTCCCGCCGGTTCCTGACACAAGTTTTTTCTTATTTCTTTCTGTAAGCTCTTCTGACACTTGGATCAAGCCATGCCCCAAGCAGATCTGTGAGCAAATTAAGAAGAATAACAACTGTTCCCATAAATACAGTCAATCCGAGAATAAGAGTATAATCTCTGTTTGCAATCGACATGACAAACTCTCTTCCCAGACCCGGAATCGTAAACACGCTCTCTATGGCAAAACTTCCCGTAAGCAGAAACGCCGATGCCGGACCGATATAATTCAATACCGGAAACCATGCGTTTTTTAACGCATGAGTAAAAATGATCCTGCTCTTTTTCAATCCTTTTGCCCTGGCAAAAAGAACGTAATCTTTTGCCATCTCCTCATCCAATGCATGTCCTGTCATTCGGGTGATCACAGCCGTCGGATAAAGCGACAATGCCGTAACCGGTAAAATATAATGTGAAAAAGAAAATAAACCCGACGAAGGAAACCATTTTAATTTTACACTGAATACCATTAACAGAAGAATCGCAGCGGCAAAACCGGGAATGCCCGCCGCCAGCATTCCTAATGATCCGATTACCTTTTTCACTGCCCTTTTTTCCGACGCGGCATAGAACACCCCGCATCCCGTACCGACGATCACTGATACGATCAATGCCGAAAGTCCGAGCGACACCGTAAGCGGAGCTGCCCGTCCGATAATCTCTTCCACCGATGTACCCGGATCCTGATAAGAAATCCCCAGATCTCCTTTTAAAAGATTTCCCATATATGACAGATACTGCTCGATCAGCGGATCGTTCAACCCATATTCTTCTTCCACAGCTTCCACAACCTGCTCCGAAACGCCGCCTCTTTGAAACGGACTTCCCGGTATCAGCCTTACGAGAAAAAAAGTGACCGTGGCAAGAAGGAACAATGATACTATCCCAGTCAATATTCTTTTCCATGTGTAACGCATCATTGCCCTTTCACCTCCTTGTTCAGACCCTGTTTTTTTCTTTGCTCTGCCGTTTTATTCCGTCACATCCTCCAGCTTTGCCGGAATGACTTTCAGAAGATCTTCCAGACTAAGTTCTACCTGATATCCGATCTTGCCGCCGCTGAAAATCATCGTTTCAAAGTTTTTTGCCGTTTTATGTATCACTGTCGTAAACTGTTTTTTCATTCCAATCGGAGAACATCCGCCGTGAACATATCCGGTAAGGGGAAGCAGTTCTTTTGATTTTAGCATTTCAACACTTTTTTCTTTTACGGCATGTGCCGCTTTCTTTAGATCCAGTTCACAGTTAACCGGAATGACAAAGACATAATTCGTTTTTGATTTTCCGACCGTCACAAGAGTTTTAAACACCATATCAGGATTTTCACCCAAAACTTCCGCTACTTCAATTCCGCTTACCGCTCCCGTATCAACATAACTATAGCTTTCATATGCAATCTTCTTCTGATCTAAAATCCTCATTACATTTGTTTTTTCTTTATTTTTTCCCATTATTCTTCCTTCCGAATTCTATCTATACCGAAATGCTTCTGTGATAATCCAAATTTCTACAAAGAAAATAAACAATAACAGACCATCTACCGCCCAATTATACTGAATGCTATTCAGCGGAGTCCGAGCAAAACGAAACATAAAATCTTTTACTTTTTTCCTGCCTGTCAAAAACAAAAGGAAAAATTGCAAAATCGGAAATAACAAAATTCCCATTTTATAATCCCATCCATCCGGCGTTCCTAATATGCCAAAATGAACCGGTATAATATCCGGCAGAAAAAATAAACTTACTACTGCAGTCAAAAGAGTGATTCCAAAAATAATCCATGATACTTTTCTACTGTTTAAAAACGACATAATTATTCCTTCTTTCCATAATTTTCAAACCGGATAACCTGCTCGTCATTTTAAATTTTTAAAAATTCACATTTCCGAAACATTCCACAATCTTCTCTGTCATTGCATCCATATCCGCCCGTTTTGCGACTTGAATCTTCATTCCGTATTTCCTTGCTTCGGCCGCTGTTTGTTCTCCGATACAAACGGCAGACACATTTTGAAGTTCTACGTTTTTTATTGCTTTGACAAACCCTTTTACCGTTGAGGCGCTTGTAAAAGTAACTGCATCGATCTCCTCTTTTTGGAACATCTTTTCTATCTTGTGCCTAAGTAAAGAGGAGACTTCATATTCGGTCCGATATAATGCAATATCGTTTACCGGGACGCCTGTTTCCATAAGAGGCGGAAGCAGTTCTAAAGATCCTTCCTCTGCCCGAAAGATCGTAACCGCACTATACTCTGAAATATTTTCTGCAAGTGTTTTTCCCAACTCTCCTGCATTATAAATCTTCGGCACGATATCTGCAAACAGTCCGTGTTCTTTTAATGCAGCCGCCGTCGCAGAACCGATGGCCGCGATTTTTATCTGTGCTTTTCCTGCGAGCAGCCTTCTCATATCCCATGCTTCTTTTTCTAATTGTTCAAAAAATACATGTACTCCTATAGGACTTGTAAAAACAAACCATTCCTCTTTTTCGGAATGTTGAATTTCCCCTAATGCCTTTTTCAGCCTCTCATTCGGATCGATCGCTACTGTATGAATAGACGGCATCTCGATCACCTGTGCCCCGAGATTTCGCAGGCGTTTTGCCAGAGCGGAACTATTCTGCCTCGGTCTTGTCACCAAAAATTGCTTTCCTCCCAAAATCCTGTCTTTTATCCAGTGAAACTCTTCTGACAAAGAACACACTTTTCCTACTACGATAATCGCAGGCGCTTTGATCTTCGCCTCATCTGCCTGCTGCTTTAATGTTTTTACAGTCGCACACACCTGCCTTTGTCTCGCAGTCGTTCCCCGCTCTATCACAGCCGCAGGCATATCTTCCGGCATTCCGGCTTTTATCAGTTCCGTCAGAATCGTTTCCATTGCCGACACACCCATAAGAAAGATCAAAGTTGCATTTAATTTTACAAGAGCCTCGTAATCAATGTCGGGTTTTACATCTCTTCTCGTATGTCCTGTAATCACATGAAAGGATGAGGTATAATCTCGATGAGTCACCGGAATCCCCGCATAAGCCGGAACTGCTACTGAAGAAGTGATTCCCGGAATAATTTCGAAAGAAATCTTTTCATTTCTAAGTATCTCTATTTCTTCTCCGCCTCTTCCGAACACGAATGGATCTCCGCCTTTGAGACGCAATACTCTTTTCCCTTTTTTTGCTTCTCTTACGAGAATCTGATTGATCTCTTCTTGAGGAACCGGATGGTTTCCCGCATGTTTTCCGACATAAATTGTTTCTGTTTCCCGCGGAATACGGCTTAGTATCTCTGCGCTTAAAAGAGCGTCATATACGATGACATCTGCCTCTTCGATCAATTCCGCAGTCCGCAAAGTCAGTAATCCCGCATCTCCCGGACCTGCCCCTGCGATCCATACCTTTCCATATAAACTCTGTTCCATCTTTCTCACCTTTCCCCAAACTGCTTTTTCATTGTCAAGGCAAGTCTTTCTCCGAGACTTGAAGCGTCTTCAATATAAGAAGCTGCCTTTTTCACAAAATACTGTCCGCTTTTTTCATTGTAATACAGTCCTGTCAGTTCCAATTCATTTCCCTTTACTTTTGCATAAGCCGCACTCGGAGATGTGCATCCCCCGTCAAGCACACGGATAAAACTACGTTCTGCCAGAGCCTGTACTCTGCTCTTTTTATCATCCACATATTGACGCCACACTGTATCTTTCAAAAATTCTTTTCTCCCCTGAACTGCCAAAATTCCCTGTCCCGCAGCAGGGATCACCTCATCTACCGAAAAGTACCTTCCGATCACCGCTTCCATATTCAGCCGCTTCACCCCAGCGGCTGCAAGCACCGCCGCATCGTATTCTTCTTTGTTTAATTTACTAAGTCTTGTCTGTATGTTTCCGCGGATTCCTTGAAACACTGCATTCGGATACAATTTCTGAATCTGTATCATGCGCCTTTTACTGGAAGTTCCTATAACAGCGCCTGTTTTTGTGAGTATAGACCCTTCCTCTGTTCCCTGTTCTTTTTTTTCACTTTTATAAATAAGCACATCCCTTGGATCTTCCCGTCTGCTGTATGCAAGAATCGGAAATTCAGAAGATTCTTCCATCGGCATATCTTTTAGACTGTGAACGGCAAGATCGATCCTTCCGTCTGCCAGAGCCTGATCTAATTCTTTTACAAAAAGTCCTTTTCCTCCGACAGATTCCAAACTCCTGTCAAGGATCTTATCCCCTGTCGTTTTCATCGTGATGATCTCAACTAAAATCGTTTGGTCACATCGCCTAATCTGATCTTTTATAATTTCCGCCTGCTTTACCGCAAGCCTGCTTTCTCTGCTCCCTATTCTGATAACAGACTGCATGACGCTTCGTTTCCTTTCTCTATAATCTTATACACAGCCTCCATGTTCAGGTTCTCTCTTACTATTGACGCAAGCCGGTCATACTGTTCTTCTTTATATGCGTTTCTGTCACGCACTGTAATTTTCGACGGATCTATTCCTTTTTTTCTTAAAACTGCCGCCAAAAATGTTTTGACCGTTTCAGACATATCGAAAATCCCATGCATATAACAGCCATATACATGATCGCTCTGCGCTCCGTCCTGCCGCTGTTCTCCTTCCTCTTCCATATAGACAAGCGGAACAGTCCCCTTGGACAAAACCGTTCTCCCCATATGGATCTCATACCCTTCATAACATACACCGCTCATTTCTGCAAGCGCTCCGCCTACTTTGGCAAACCTTCCTGAAACTCTTGTCCTTCTTTTTTCCTGTTCAAACACTGTCGTCACCGGCAGAAGTCCCATCCCGCGAACCGTTCCTTTTTGTTCTGCCCCCGTCGGATCGCTGATCGACTGTCCGAGCATCTGATATCCTCCGCAAATACCGAATACGATGCCTCCTTTTGCCGCATGGCGCAGTATTTTCCCTTCCAAACCGTTTTGCCTCATCCACAAAAGATCGCTGATCGTATTTTTGCTTCCCGGGATGATCACAACATCAGGATCTCCAAATTGAGAAATGTTTGACACATAGGACACGTCGAGTTCATCCACTGCTTCAAGCGGAGCTATATCCGTAAAATTAGAAATCCTGGGAAGACGTATAACCGCGATTTTTGCAAGACCTGATCTGCTCTTTTTCCGAAACCGCTCTGTCAAACTGTCTTCATCTTCAATATCAAGATGAAAATACGGGATAACTCCAAGTACAGAAGTATTTATCTTTTCTTCCAACATCCGAAGTCCGGGTTTTAAAATCGATACGTCTCCGCGAAATTTATTGATAATCGTTCCTTTAACACGCTTTTTTTCTTCTTCCTCAAGCAGGAGCATCGTTCCCGCAAGCTGTGCAAATACACCGCCTCTGTCAATATCTCCGACAAGCAGTACCGGAGCATCTGCCATTTTCGCAAACCCCATATTGACAATATCGTCTTTCTTTAAATTGATCTCCGCCGGACTTCCCGCTCCTTCGATCACAATGACATCATACGTTTCGTCCAATTTTCTGTATGATTCCATAATCGAAGGAATAAATTCTTTTTTCCGCTTATAATACTCAGACGCAGACATCATTCCGAAAGGTCTGCCTCTGACGATAATCTGTGATCCTGTATCATTTGTCGGTTTTAAAAGGATCGGGTTCATATCCGCACTCGGCTCGATTCCTGCCGCTTCTGCCTGCATTACCTGCGCCCTTCCCATCTCCAGTCCCTCTTTTGTAATATAGGAATTTAATGCCATATTCTGTGATTTAAAGGGAGCTGTTTTATAACCGTCCTCCTTCAAGATGCGGCAAAGAGCGCCTGCCAGCACACTCTTCCCTACATTCGACATCGTTCCCTGTATCATGATCGGTTTTGCCATCTATGTCCGCCTCCTGTCTGTTTCTTTCTATAATCTCCTTCAATGCTTTCAGCAGTTGTTCATTTTCATGTCTTTGCTTCACTGCTATCCGATACCACCCTGTTTCAAGTCCACGGTAATTTGCACAGTCTCTGATCAAGATCCCGTATTGCAAAAGTTCTTCAAACAGATTGATTTCACTATATATAAGAATGAAATTAGCATCTGAAGAAACAAAATCAATTTTTAATATATCTAATTGTTTCTCTATCTCCATCCGTTCTATCTGTATCATACGGCGCATTTTTTCTACCCGGTCTTTTTCATCAAGCGCCGCTATGCCCGCCTCCTGGGCGATCACCGACACATTCCACGGCTGGCGCATCTTCTCCATATTCTCCAACAATTTTTCATCAGATGTCAACCCATACCCTAACCTGATCCCCGGGATCGCATATGTCTTCGTAAAAGCCCGAAGCAAAAACAAGTGAGGATAATGAACGATGTTTATTTTATCAAAAAGACTTTCCGGCTCTTTTTCAAATTCAAGAAAGCACTCATCCAACACAAAACGAATCTTTTTCTGCTCACATCGTTTTGCGGCTTCTTTTAGGAGTTCGATATCCGTTTTTTTCCCCGACGGATTGCAAGGAGAACATAAAAAAATGATATCCACATCTTCTGTTAGTTCTTCTAAGAAATCATAATCTATACAAAAACCATTATTTTTTTTCGTTTGATAGTATTTTATTTCGCATCCAACTGTTTTTAACGCCTGCTCATATTCTGAAAACGAGGGAATGGGGAGGAGAGCTTTCTTCGATTTTTCTGCCAGGACAAGAGTATAGAGCAGTTCTGCCGCCCCGTTTCCAAATGCAAACATCCTCTCGTCCACCCGAAGCCTGTCTGCCAGTTTTTCCCTTAATTTCCTACATTTACAGTCCGGATATGCCGCTGACTGCAAAAGCGCTCTTTTCGCCGCCTCGATCACTTTTTTAGACGGACCGAGAGGGTTGATATTTACGGAGAAATCAATCATCTCTCCATATGTATATATATCGCCTCCATGTGTATATTGCATATTCAGTCTCCTTCTTTTGTCTTATCTGACGAAAATCCGGCAAAAGATCACATGATGAGTACAGTGCATAATTTTATTCCTCCGAAAACAAACATCATTAACAATGCCGTAACATACATTAATCTCCCTGCTTTTATAATATCTTCCGGGTCAATCGGACGAAGATCATCTCCGATAAACTCCTTTTTATAAACTTTCCCAAAATAAACTGCATCTCCGGCGAGCCGGATTCTAAGCGCTCCGGCACAGACCGATTCTGTCTGGGCAGCATTAGGACTTGCATGTTTTCGTCTGTCACGCAAATATATCCTCCATGCATTTTTCCCGTCTAATCCCGCAAGAAAACTTGCACATACCATAAACATCGCCGTCACACGGGCAGGAATAAAGTTAAATACATCATCCATCTTCGCCGGTATTTTCCCGAAATACAAATATTTTTCATTCTTATACCCGAGCATAGAATCCATCGTATTTACCGCTTTATATAAAAACCCAAGAGGCGCTCCTCCAAGCATCATATAAAGAAGAGGAGCTGTCACTCCGTCAGATGTATTTTCCGCTACCGTCTCAACCGCAGCCTTTGTCACACCTTCTTCGGTCAGGTTTTCCGTATCTCTCCCGACAATCATAGAAACCGCTCTTCGCGCCTCCTTCATATCATTTCTCTTTAAACAGTAATACACTTTTTTGCTTTCTTCACTCAGAGATTTTGCCGCAAAGATCTGATAGCACCAAAACGACTCTAAGAAAAAGCAGATCAACGGATGGATATTCTGCGCCACCCTCAGTCCCGCAAACGGAATCCCAAACGAAAGGATCGCTACAATAATCCATAAGACCCCTCCTGCCGTCATATTTTTCTTATCATTTTCTTTTCTCAGTCTCTTTTCCAAAAATGAAATCATATTTCCGATCATTCTCACCGGATGATACAGCCATACCGGATCTCCAAACAGACGATCCAAAAAAAATCCGGTCACACAAGCAGCCAACGACATCATCTTCCGCTCCTTTTCTCCGCATTTTTCAGCAGTTCAATTCCATTCTCCCATTCCTTCTCCGATACAGATACAAGATAACCGCTTCCATTCTCCACCTGCCAGTTATAAAAATCTTTTTTTTCTTCGTAAAGAGCGTGCATCACCGCCATGATCGTACCGCCATGAACGACAAACGCCGCATATTTCACATGTCGGGCAATCAAAAATCTGACCTGTTTTTTCATTCCTTCCACACAGCGCTTTCGGAATTCTTCCTGATCCTCTCCTCCCGGAAACGCCGTTATCCCTCCGCTTTTCAGCCACTTTATATAAGCGGCGTTCTTTTTCAGCTGCTCATATGTTTTTCCTTCAAACTGTCCGAAATCACACTCTCTCATCAAAGGTTCCAAAACGATAGGACACCCTGATAAATCCGTACCCCAAATCCGCTTTGCCGTTTGTACACAACGTTTCATGGGGCTTGCGATAATATATTCCGGTATGGGATAACTCCGCTTTAAAAAAGCGGTCTTTTCCGACAACACTTCATCCGTACTTCCGATATACTGTCTTTTTTCATTTCCCGGCGTAGCAAAATGCCGGATTAACATGATTTTCAACATATTCCTCCCAAAAAGGCGACAACAGTCAGCATGACGAGTTCACATATCTGTAAAAAATATCCCGCCAAATCTCCGGTAATTCCGCCGAACTGTTTAAAACTCATTTTATAATAATAGAAAAATACAAGCAGCGCGGCCGTTACAATTATTGCACCCTGAACACGAAAAATATAGATTGCTCCTGCTGCCAAAGACATAAGCCATATAGATAAGACGATCCGCGTCCTCTTCCTATCCGCCCTCTCTTGAAATGTTCTCAACAAGCCGCTGCTTTTCGCTGATCTGAAACTTACGACTGAAAGTCCGCTCAGCGCTCTCGATATCGGATACATCCATACGGCAAGAGACAGCGTTTTAAGATTCACTTCACTCCAAAGAGCTGCCGTAATAAGAAAATAGGCGCACAGACCGATCACTGCAAACGCTCCTGTATGAGGATCTTTCAAAATCTCTAATTTTTTCTCTCTGTCTTTATAAGAACTGACGGCATCGATCGTATCCGCAAACCCATCCAAATGAATCCCCCCTGTCACAGCGACCGGTATCATCGTCATTACCGCCGCAAAAAAGAGTTTTCCGCACTCTGTATATCGCAGAATCAGCTGACCTGCGCCGAATACCAGCGCTCCTATAATCACCCCTACGACCGGGAAAAAACACATGGCATACCTCATATTTTTTTCATCCCAATCTATATTCGGAACAGGAAGTTTTGAATACATAGCCAATGCAATTATCAAAGATTTCAGCATATTCATTTTCTTTTTGTCTCCTCATACATCTTATCCACTCTTACAACACACCTGCCCTTACTTTAATTCTTCGTACTGTTCTACTCGTATTTCCTCAAACGTACTCATGCTTTTATATACGGACAACCCCATTTCCAAAAGAGGCATTACGGCGACCGCTCCGCTTCCTTCTCCGAGAGACATCCCGCAGTCAAGCAGCGCCGATAGTCCAAGTTCATCCAATACTTTTGACGCCGCCGGTTCGCCCGAACAATGCGAAGGAAGCATATAACCGATACAGTCAGGAACAAGACGAGCCGCACAAAGCGCCGCCACAGAAGAGATAAAACCGTCAATGACGATCGGGATACGAAAGATTGCTCCTCCGAGAAATACGCCCGTAAGACCTGCAATGTCAAAACCGCCCACTTTTGAGATTATATCGATGGGATCACCCCGATCAGGGGCATGAAGCGATATTGCTCTTTCGATTGCGGCAATCTTTCGTCTTAATCCGTCTGCGCTAAGTCCCGCTCCCCTTCCTGTCATTAATTTTACCGGAATATCCGTCAATACCGATGCAACCGCACTGCTCGTCGTCGTATTTCCTATCCCCATTTCTCCTGTTGCCAAAATTTCATATGACTTCGACTTCAACATTCCCACAATCTCAATTCCCGTAAGGATTGCCCGGATTGCTTCCGTCCTCGTCATGGCTGCTTCCCGGGTCATATTTTTTGTACCAGGTGCAATTTTATATTCTTTCTTTGTAACACCGGGCACATCAGACACCATCCCGATATCGATCGGAAACAGATCCACTCCCGCGATTTGAGCCATCTTACATACACTTGTCTCGCTTTTTGTAAAATTTTCGGCGACAACAGCCGTCACTTCCTGCCCGGTCTGTGTAACGCCTTCTTCTACCACTCCGTTATCCGCACACATGATGACAAGACCTTTTTTGTCCAAACTGTACGCAGGACTTCCTTTCATTCCCGCAATCTTCGTGACGGCATCCTCCAATTTCCCAAGACTAAATAAAGGCTTTGCGATCTGTTTCCATCGCTTTTTTGCCTGCGCCGCCGCCTTTTGATCCGGAGGACAGATCTGTTCAAGATATTCGTTCAGCCGCTTTGTCACTTTTTCTAATTCCGGTTCTGATTGTTCTTTCATATTTTTCCTGTCTTCTGACATATGATTCCTTCTCTGCTTCTTCTTATTTGCTTCGTTTTCTTTGGCAAACAGTCTGCACTGATCTGTAAAACGCTTTGCAAACTGCGGACAGGACGGCATATATAAATGAGGATACCCCGCAAACAAACTGCCTTCTGTATGAACACATTTCCAGGACGTTCTTCGATCCGGCTTCGCTGCTGTTAAACCTTCTCCGTTATCCGAACTGTCCCAATAATGAAACTCATGCCCTTTGATCACTTCTCCTTGTTTCAGATAACAGCTTTCCTTTTGTTCCTTTTCATGACTTAACTCCACGTAGCCGAAACGCACAAGCTTTCCCGCCGGATAAGTCCTGCCGTTCAAAACTCCTGCCATCTCCCATACAATATGCCTCTCATCTTCCATCTCCTCATGAAGATACATAAAACCGCCGCACTCTGCCAGACAGGGCATTCCGCTTCTGATCGCATCTTTTACCGACCGACGCATAGAATTGTTCTCGGACAGTTCCTTACAGTTAAGTTCCGGGTAACCTCCCCCGAAAATCAAACCGGAAATATTTTCGGGAATCTTTTGATCTCTCAACGGACTGAAAAACACAAGTTCTGCTCCGCTTTCTTCCAGAAGTTCTAAATTTTCTTTATAATAAAAACAAAACGCCGCATCCTTTGCTACCCCGACCCGAACCTTGCCGTCGTCTGAGCTTTTATACTTTTCCATATCGCATTGAAACGGCTCCCGGCTCTGCCCGTTTCGCATATTCTGCTTGATCTGCCCTTTTTCCGGGCTATTTGCTTTCTGTTCCCCTTGTGCGATCTGATACAATCTGTCAAGATCAACCGTCTCTGTCACAATATTTCCTGCCTTTGTCATCTGTTCTTTCAGATGACAGATCTCCTGCGGAGTAACAAGGCCTAGATGACGGCTTTCCAGACAAAACGCTTCATCCTGCGGAATGTATCCTAATACGGGAATATCATACCCTTCTGATTTCAAATGATCTTCCAGCATTTTCTTCAACCTGGGATACAACATTTTTGACACCCGGTTTAAAATGATCCCCTGAATATTGCTGTCTTTTTGAAAGGATACAATCCCGCTGACAACAGCACAAAGGGAAAGCGCCGCCCCTTTGCAAGGAAGAATCAATACTGCGGGAATGTCAAGTGTTCTTGCTACATCATATGAGCTTGCCGTAACAGAATCCAGTCTCATCCCATCATAATATCCCATCACGCCTTCTGTTATAACAAGTTCAGCATCTGCCGCATGTTTTGCGTATTCTTTTCTCAGCTCATCTTCCGAAGAAAAGAATAAATCCAGATTTTTTGAATCTACGCCAAGCACTTCTTTATGAAACATCGGATCGATATAGTCAGGTCCGCATTTACAGGATGATACTTTTTTATTTTGAGCCTGATATGCCGCCATAAGTGCGCACGCCGCCGCTGTTTTCCCGCTTCCGCTGGAGATCGCCGTGATCAAAATTCCCGAAGCCATCTTCCTTTCCTCCTGCTGAAATAATATAGACAGGATTCATTCCTGTCATCATATGATACTGCCCCAGAACACGAGAACGCGACGCACATATCTGTGTAACTTCCATATCGGTCAGTAACCCTTCTTTTTCCGCGTCCATCACATCCCGGACTGTCTCAAGCGATATAGCGCTGATCACAATCTTTACATTTGGATTTTTCTGTTTCACAACAGTCAATATTTCTTTTAAATTACCGGAACTTCCTCCGATAAACAGATGAGTCGGCGGTTCCAAATGCACGAGCGCCTCCGGCGCGCTTCCTTCTATGATCCGGATTCCGTCCGTCCTGAATTTTCTCCTGTTTTTTTCCAAAAGAAGCACCGCCTCCGGATTCTTTTCAATGGCATACACTTTTATCTGCTCACCTGAAAGAGCCGCCTCCACAGATACAGAGCCGGTTCCGGCGCCGACGTCATACACAACCGCATCTTCTGTAAGCTCCATGCGGGCGATGCTGACGGCGCGCACTTCTTCTTTCGTCATTGGAACTTTTCCTCTGACAAACGCATCGTCACGGATATGCGGACCACGCCGCTTTGCCGGATTCTCATTTTCCACCAATGCAGTACATAACCCCCGCACTTCTTCTATTTGAAAATCTGCCGCTTTTTTCCTTATGATCTTTTCATCTTCATAAGAAAGATCTCTTCCGACCGAAAGGAACAGTTCTCCCATTCCATACTCCAAAAGTGCGTTCAGCAGTCGTTCTCCCGCATCTTTTCCGCCAAGAAGAAAGAACGTTTTTCTGTTCGTATCTACCGTCTGTATAAACAGCGTTTCATTTCCATGAAGACTTACGATCTTTGCATCGTCCCATGAAACACCGAGTTTTGCGGCAAAATAAACAACAGATGAAATCCCCGGAATCAATTCAACCGTACAATCGATCTCTGAATGCAAAAGGGCCGCTTCCAGTTTTTTTGCTCCGCTGTAAAACCCGATATCACCGGAAAACAAAACCGCAGTCCGGCTGCACTCCTCATGCTCTTTTACATAAGAAAAAATAAAGTCCCACCGATATTCACTTAACATATCCCGCCGTTTTATATCTTTTTTCTGCTCTAAAAAACATGCGGCGCTTTCAAGCATCCGTGAAGCTCCGATCAGACAATCGCTTGCAAGGATCTCTTCTTTCGCTCTTTCGGTCATTTCTTTTACTCCGCCTGTCCCAATCCCGATCAAAGATACTTTTCTTTTTTTATCACACATCTTTATAGCCTCTCGGAGTTACCATTTTCCCGTTTAACTCTTTCGTATTTGAGTTTCCGATATAAACAGTCGTAAACATATCTGCCTGTGTTGTTTTCAGCTTTTTAAGAGTCATGATCTCATATAACTCGCCTTCTCTTCCTATATTTTTCACAAGACCGCACACCGTCTCTTCCGACCGTGATTTTAGAATGATCTCACAGGCTTTCTCAAGATAATCCGCTCTCTTCCTGCTGGACGGATTATAAAGACAGATTACAAAATCAGCCTCTGCCGCGGCGCAAAGTCTCTTCTCGATCAGCTCCCACGGAGTCAGGAGATCGCTTAAACTGATCACTGCAAAATCATGCATCAACGGCGCGCCTAAAACGGCTGCTCCTCCTGATGCCGCCGTGATCCCGGGAACAATCTCAATCCCGATCTCAGGGTAATCTCTCCCGATCTCATAAATCAGACCTGCCATTCCATAAATCCCGCTGTCACCGCTGCATACCATTGCCACGTCAACGCCTTTTTTTACCTCCTCAAACGCCATCTTACAGCGGTCGGCTTCTTTTCGCATCGGAGTGCTCAAGAACTGCTTTTCCGGAAATAAAGGACGGACAAGATCAATATATACCGTATATCCGATAATGACCGGACATGCGTCAAGAACTTTTTTTGCCTGTACTGTCATCTGATCTCCTGCTCCCGGGCCGAGTCCTACAACATATATTTTATTCATTCTTTAGTATTCTCCTTTTCTGCCTTTCCAACATGAGAAGATGCTTTCCGAAATTCTGTTGTAAATGTCGGATCATATAATTTTGACCGTTCATACTTTCCATCTAAAACCCTGCCTACTACAATAAGCGCCGTCTTCGTTACGCCTGCCTCTTTTGCAGTCTGCGCCAATGTTTTTACCGTACAGTTGAGTACTTTTTCCTCCGGCCATGACGCCTTATACACGATCGCGGCAGGAGTGTCCTGTTCATATCCTCCGCTGATCAGCTCTTCGGAAAGTTCTTTTAGCATCCCTGTGCTTAAAAAAATAACCATTGTTGTGCCATGAGCCGCAAAACTTCTGATCGACTCCTTTTCAGGAACCGGCGTTCTTCCTGCCATACGGGTAATTACAACCGACTGTGAAATTCCCGGAAGTGTATATTCTGCATCGAGCGCAGCTGCTGCCGCGCAAAAAGAGCTGACGCCGGGGCACACTTCGTATCCGATCCCAAGTCTTTCCAACTCATCCATCTGCTCTTTGATCGCCCCGTACAGGCAAGGATCGCCTGTATGAAGCCGGACAATGTTCTTTCTTTGAGTCTCACCTTCTTTTATCACTTCCAGCACTTCTTCCAGTGTCATCTTCGCACTATTGTAAACTGCACACGTTTCTTTACAGCCATATAGAAGTTTCGGGTTCACAAGCGATCCTGCGTAAATAACAATATCCGCCTCTTCTAAAAGGCGTTGTCCACGCACAGTGATCAAATCTTTTGCACCCGGACCTGCTCCAACAAATGTGACCATCTTTCTCTTTCCTTTCGCTTTCTTAGCCTCTTTACTTTTTTAATCTTTTCTCCGATCTTTCCGCTGAGTTTCGCTTTCATCTTTTATGATAAACAACGAATAATATCCCGCCTGTTCGGGGATTTCTTCCGTCGAAAAATAAAGCTTCTCCGAATCCATACCACAGTTTTCCACCATTTTTGCCTCTAAAGCGTTCTCGACAAGAAAACGTTTCACTTCCGCCATTTTCCGTCCGCTTTTCATAAATACTTTCGTTCCCTGCAGCCTCATACTTTCTTCTACTCCGTAGGAAGCAGGTATGATATGCAGTTCATCGCTGTTTTCTGAAAGGGAAATGTCAAGGCGAGCCGCCGCCGCGCAAAAAGAAGGGATTCCGGGAATCAACTCTGTTTCATATCCCATCCTTTTCAGTCTTTTGTGTATATACATACAGGTAGAATAAATGCTCGGGTCTCCGATCGTAAGAAACACAACATCCTTTCCTTCATTTAACTTCTCTGCGGTAAACGCCGCGTCTTCGTCATGAATCTCTATCAGTTTCTCCCTGTCTTTGATCATCGGCATAGGCAGAAAGATCACCTCTTTTTCCCCGATCTGCGAATAAACTTGTCTGACGATCTGATAAGCCGTACACTGCTGCATATATTTTGGATCTGCGTTTTCACCCGGCTTTTTCAAACCGCTGTCTGATACGGGAATCGCGACAACATCACTTTCTTGTATCGCATGCAATGCTTTTAATGTCAGAAGCTGCGGATCTCCCGGCCCAACTCCAACGCCTGTAAACTTTCCTTTCATAGCCTCTTTATCTTCCTTTCTTTTGCCTGACAAAACGACTTGTCTGCTCAAACAGACTGTCTGCTTTCGAGGTTTTCCCCAAAACCCCTTCTTCATTTGAAAAAACAACAGCCGCAATATCCAACGCTTCCCCTGCTCTGTTTGTCAGATAAAATTCTATTCTCTCCATTACGCTTTCCATTACTTTTTCGAGAAGTCCGCATTCTTTGAGTACTCTTAATGCCTCCGATGTATTCACACAGTCCATGACCGAACGCACCGTATGCGAATCTGCCCCTTCTAAAGCCGCATGTACCGCCAACACTTCCATCCTGCAGTCTGCCTGTCTTGAATGGGTATTCATTACTCCTGCCGCCAGTTTGACAAATTTTCCGATATGACCGATAAATAGAATTCCCTTCATCCCGAGTAATTTTGCATCGTCGATCGTATCTCCGATATAGTTACTGCATTTTACTGTTACTTCTTCGTCCACGCCGAGTTCTTCACGTAAAAAATCCATTCCGTAATTTCCCGGAACAACATAACACCTGTCATACCCTGTCTCTTTTAACATTTTCATTTCCAGCCATATCGTATCAGTCAGCGCTTTTTCACTCATCGGCTCTACGATGCCTGTCGTTCCAAGAACAGACAGGCCTCCTACAATGCCAAGCCTCGGATTAAACGTCTTCTTTGCGATCTTCTCCCCGCCCGGAATAGACAGCGTAATCTTTATTTTCCCACCGTACTTGTATTGACGGCACTCTTCGTCTACCGCATCGGCAATCATCCTGCGAGGTATTTTATTGATCGCGGGAAAGCCTGTCTGCTGCTCTAATCCTGCTTTTGTGACCCGGCCGATTCCTTCTCCTCCGGCAAGAACAATATGATCTTTGATTTCAAAACAGCGTTCTTCCGCTTCTTCCTCTTTTAAAAATGACTCGATCTTCTCAGCTTTTGCGTATACTTTCATCCCATCTGTCACATCAGGATCATCGCCGCTGTATTTTTCAACAGCGCACTGCACATAATCCGCAGTTCTGATCGTTGACTCTACTTCCAAATACAGCTCGATCCCTTTCGGAGTGATCAGTTTCACATGAGTAATCTCTTCTTCTTTAAGAAGCATCGCCACAGCAGCTTTTGCCGCTGCGGCAGCACAGCTTCCTGTCGTATATCCAAGCCGAAGTCCCGACCGGTTCCTCCCGATCTCCTGTTTCATTTTATGCTATTCTCCTGATATGCTTTACAATTCTTCCAGCATCTGCCGTGGATTTTCCGCCGCTTTTACTTTACCGAACACTTTCTCGATCACACCTTCTTCATCGATCAAATAAGTAGTGCGGACAACACCCATTGTTTTCTTTCCGTACATATTCTTTTCTTTCCATACATCATAAGCCTGAATACATGTTAACTCTGTATCTGAAAGAAGTGTAAAGGGCAAACCGTATTTTTCTTCAAATTTCTTATGAGATGCGACGCTATCCTTGCTTACTCCAAGCACAACCGCTCCTTTTTCTGAAAATTCAGGATATAATTCTCCGAAACCACATGCCTGTTTTGTACATCCCGGAGTGTTGTCTCTCGGATAAAAATATAAGATCACTTTCTTCCCTTTGTATTCTTCCAATGTGTGTACCTTTCCGTTCTGATCCGGCAATGCAAACTCCGGCGCTTTCATTCCTGCTTCTAACATTTGTATTTCCTCCTGTTTTTTATTTTATTCTTTTTAGCTTGTTCTTACATTTCCGCTTCTTCGATATGTTCTGCGAATATTTTTCTGATTCCTTCAAATTCTCCGAGTCCTTTTAAAATAACCCGGACTTCATATCCTTTTTCCTCCAGCTCGCTTTTCCATGAATCTTCTTCTCCTGCCATATCATTTTTTGCATGATCTCCGGCAACAAACATAAACGGCATAAGTACGACTTTTTTTCTGCCCGATATTTCCAGCTTTGCCATTACATTTCTCAAATCAGGAAAGCTTTCCACTGTTCCGACAAGAACCTGCTGATATCCAAGCGAGTGAAACGTATACTCTAACGTAGGATATGCGGAATTTGCATGGTGATCTGTTCCGTGTCCCATCAGAACGAGCATTTCATCTTCGCCGATCACCGTTTTTTCCATCACGGCATGAATTGCTTTTTTATAATCTTCCACAGAACTAAGAAGCGGTTTCCCTACATATACTTTTCGGAACAGGTGCATATGTTCCATGACTTCTTGCAGCATCCGGTCATTTTCTATCCCGTTGATCACATGAGTCGGCTGAACGATAACTTCTTCGATCCCATCTGCCGCCATTTTTTCTAAAGCTTCGCCTACTGTTTGCACCTTTATATTTGCAGTGCGCTTTAATTTTTTTATAATCATATTGCTTGTAAACGCCCTGTATACAACAGCTTCTTCAAACGTTTTTGCAAACTCCTTTTCGAGCACGTCAATCGTCTTTTCCATCGTGTCAATATGACTTGTTCCGAAACTGACTGCCAGAATTCCTTTTTTCATTTTACATCTCCTCTCATTTTTATTTATTTTATTATTTCCCTGTTTTCTTAAATTCCCTTTGATGTTTTCTATTTCAAACTTTTCAGATCAAGTAAGCCTTGACTCCAGTTCTTCCCATGTGCGCGGAGGCTCTTCTTTGTCTGATAAGATTTTTTTCTCTGTTAATTTGCGATACATACGAATGACTGTCGGTATTTCCAATTCTGCTTCTTTCAACGCTTCCTCATCCTGACAGATTTCCATCGTCTCTGCATGGCGTATCACTTTTCCTTCATGCATAAGCACAATCTCATCTGCCCATCCACAGGCATACTCTATATCATGTGTTGCGATCAGCACCGTAATTCCTTTTTCCGTCAGCCTCTCGATCATCTCATTCACTTTTTTCGTATGTTTCATATCAAGCGCCGCCGCAGGTTCGTCTAAAATCATCACTTCAGGATGCATAACCAGAATGTCTGCAATCGCAACCTGTTTTTTCTGTCCTCCGCTTAAAGCATGAGTCGGCTCTTCCTGAAACGCAGAAAGCCCCAGTTCCTCGATTATCTGTCTGACCGCCTTTTCGGCAGTTTCTTCATCCGCCCCCATGTTCAATATCCCGAAAGAGATTTCCTCATAAACACTTGCAGAAAAAAGCTGTTCATCCGGATTTTGAAATACGATCCCGACTTTTCGTCTGACATCTAAAAGTCCTTTTTTTGTATATTCGATCGGTTTTCCATCTATAAAAATCCTTCCGGATTCCGGTCTTCTGATCCCGTTCAGGCAAAGAAAAAAAGTAGATTTTCCGCAGCCGTTTCCTCCCATAACCGCGACTTTTTTCCCTTTACGAATGTTCAAACTCAAGTGATCCAATGCCTTTATTTTACTTCCCTCATATGTATAATCTACATTTTCTGCACGAATCACATATTCCGTTTCTGATTCTTTTTTTTCTTCCTTTTTCAATGTTCTCTTTTTTGTTTTCATATCTTTCATTTTATCCATCATATCATCCGTTCCGCCGCAGCTACAATTATCAAAACAAGCTCAAATACAGCCAACAATATCATTTCTTTCTTTTTCGCCGGAGTGTTCCTTTCTAGCACATTGATTGTTCCGTCATACCCTCTTGCTTCCATTGCATCATACAGCGCATTTGCTTTTCTCAAAGAAATAAAGAACAAAGCGGTCAGCATCTTTCCGAATGCACGAAGCTGTGTCCGATAATCTCTATTTCCAAGTCTTGCCTCCTGTGCTGTCATAATTGCAGACGCAGTATGAAGAAGAATAAATACAAAACGATAGATCAACATCATCAACTCAATCAGAAGCCTCGGCATATGCATTTTCCTGAGCGCTCCCAGTATATCTGTCATCGTTGTGTTCAACGACAGAAAATAAAGACATGTCACTGCCGCCAGCGCCGTGATACATAAATTGACTGCCCAAAAAGCCGATTCACGGCTTGCCGTTATATATATTTCCCCGACCGGCACGGCAAATGCATCCATAGGAACTTTCGATAGATTTAAAAAAACAGCTCCTGTTCCGACGATCAAAAATACGATCGGAATCATCAGCAGTCGAACATAGCAGGAAAGAGGAATCTTCCCCTTTCCTACCGTCAAAATTCCATTTGCGATAAATACGATCAAAGCCGCCGCATAGGAGCGGGTCAAAACACAGATCATAAGAGAAGAAACGGCATACAGTAACTTCTCTGCCGCACTGACATATCTTAATTTTGACCGGTAACACAATTTATCTATAATGATCATTCATCGCTCCTTTTTATTCTCCTATGACTTTTGTTTTTCCCTCAAAACTTCAAAAGCATTATCGCCCAGACTATCCGTCCATTTTTTACGTTCCACGAACCGTCCCATTATAAATGCGATGATTCCCACGCCTATCCCTGTCTGAATACAGAAAATAAGACTTTCTATCTCTCCGGGCAGTTCTCTGTCTAACGCAGTCTCCAAAACCGGAGTAAACCACGGCTCATATTCTCCGTGAATTTCTTCTACCATCACGCTTCCCGCATCATCAGAACCGCCGAATTCTGCTTCTTTTAAAACGAAAAGAGGAACAACGGCGATTAAAACAGCGGCGATCAATAATAAAATCACTGTTTTTTTGTTTTTACTCATCTTGTGTCTCCCCCTTTTTATTTTTGAAAAATCCTATACTTCTTAATTCCGGTTTTGCATATGTTTCCAGACCTATCACAATGACAACTGTAAGGATACCTTCTATCACGGCAAGCGGAATCTGTGTAGGCGCAAATACTCCGAGAAACTTAACAGCCGACGCTCCGACGCCTCCCGCTTCAGACGGATAGGCAAAAGCAAGCTGGATACTTGTCACACAATATGTAAACAGATCTCCTAAAAATGCAGCCAAAAAAATACCGACTCTTCTGTTTACATTTATTTTCTGACATAATTTATAAATTCCAAAAGAGACGACCGGTCCTGCGATCGCCATGGAAAATGTATTTGCTCCAAGTGTTGTCAAACCTCCGTGAGCTAAAAGCAATGCCTGAAAAAGCAATACAATGACACCGAGCACGCTCACAGATGCCGGTCCAAACAAAATCGCGCCGAGCCCTGTTCCTGTCATATGCGAACAACTCCCTGTAACAGAAGGGATCTTAAGCGATGAAATAACGAAAATAAACGCTCCCGACATTGCGATCAGCGTTAAATTTCTTCTATTTTCTTTTACTTTGTTTTTCAATGAAATAAATCCTGCAATCAGAAACGGCAGGCAGACGACGCCCCAAGCAACGCAGTATTTAGCCGGAAGATACCCTTCCATAATATGCATTGCATTCGCTGCCGGGACTATGGCAAATACCGCCGCAAACACGATAGATGCCTTTAGTAAGATTTTTTCTTTTTTTGACATGTTTTTTCCTCTCCTTGATCATAATCCCGTAATCTACGGACTCATTTGAAAGTGAATATTCTGACTTAGGGATCGATGCAAATATTCCGCCTTCCCACAGAATCTTATTCCGCAGTGGCAATATGGAATACCGCTCCTCCAATACAGCAACGGGTATTGTGCAGGATTCTCACCTGACTTCCTCACAGATATCTCAAAGTAACCTAACCTTATCTAAAGTCCGGTACAAAGAGCAATCTATACTTCTCTATCTGTTTATCTTTCAAACGTATGCCGAGCCCGACTAATACTCAATCCCTCTTCTAGCCCGGATTCCCCGGTCGTAAGGGTGTTTCACCTTGCAGATCTCAGATACATAATCCGCTTTCTCTACAAGGCGAAGGTCAGGATCCCGTCCTGTTAAGACAACTTCCAGACCTGTCGGTTTCTTTTCCAGAAAACAAAGAGCTTCCTCGTTTGGTATCAATCCATACCGGTATGCCGCCATAAATTCATCCATAACAAGTACGTCATAAGATCCGCCGGAAACTTTTCTCAAGACCTCATTCCACAGAGCTTCATATAGCTTCTTTACCTCTTTTTTTTCTTTTTCTGTCAGTGTTTTATAGAAACCGTAAGATTTCTCCAGATGTAAAACTTCAATGTCCGAAATGCTGTCGAGAATGTTTAATTCTCCCGAATTCTCATTTTTAAGAAAACGTGCAAAAAGCACTTTCTTTTTGCAGCCCGCAGCTCTGACCGCCAGCCCGACGGCTGAGGACGTCTTTCCTTTGCCGTCTCCACAATAAATATGAATCAAACCTCGTTCCATCGTCTTTTACCTCTCTGTAAAAATCCTTTATATTTTACCACAAATATACACTCTGTGACAACATTTTGTGTTATACTAAGCTGAATCGGTATACACCGTACATAAAAATAACTTTTCCGTATTTATATTATCGGAACTGTCTTTATGAATGTAATATCAAAAACTATGATTAAATGATAAGGAGGAGCATTATGAACTTTACTTTTGCCCACAACAACTTAAATGTCTACGATCTGGATGCATCTTTGCGATTTTATAAAGAAGCTCTCGGTCTTACTGTCACACGTACAAAAGAGGCTGACGACGGCAGCTTCAAACTTGTTTATCTCGGTGACTCGACAACTCCTCACAAACTCGAACTGACATGGCTTCGGGATATGGACCGCCCTTACAATTTGGGAGATAACGAGATCCATCTTGCATTTGAAACCGATGATTTTGATGCGGCACACGAAAAACACAAAGAGATGGAATGCATCTGTTTTGAGAATCCGGGGATGGGGATTTATTTCATTTCCGATCCTGACGGATATTGGCTGGAGATCGTACCTAAAAATTTATAATATTAAAAAGGGCAGTTTTTTATGATCGCTGAAAAACCCGGCGCACAGAGACGCCGGGTTTTCCGATTTCCAAAAAATATATTATACAAACTATGTCCGAAAGGAGTTTTCTTATGGAACATTATACATTGCCCCATCGGCACAATCAGTCAATGTCTCAGTTAATGAGTCATTTACCGAATATTGAAGAGTTTCAGACGACCGCAGATATATTTAAACAACTAAGCGATCCTACCCGCATCCGCATCTTCTGGATCTTGTGCCACTGCGAAGAATGTGTTATCAACATCGCTTCTATGATGGAAATGAGCAGTCCTGCCGTCGCGCATCATTTACGTCTGCTTCGTTCAAGCGGTCTGATCGAATCCCGCAGGGACGGAAAAGAAACATATTACCGTGCCGTCGACTCGAAAAAAACACAAACGCTTCATCATATGATCGAAAAGATCATGGATATTTCCTGCATAAACAAAGACGTATAAATCAAAATTTAACTCAGATCTATAGATTTTGAACTCTAAGCGCCCTGACTGCATTTAAGACCGCAATGATCATAACCCCTACGTCGGCAAAGATCGCAAACCACATATTTGCAATTCCAAGAGCGCCAAGTCCAAGACAGGCAAATTTAATTGCCAAAGCAAATATAATGTTTTGATATACGATTCTCAGACATTTTTGAGAGATTTTAATCGCTTTGGAAATCTTTAACGGATCATCGTCCATCAACACTACATCTGCCGCTTCGATTGCCGCGTCCGATCCCATTGCCCCCATTGCAATTCCGATATCCGCCCGAGTCAGTACCGGTGCGTCATTAATGCCGTCACCTACGAATACAAGCTTTTCTTTTCCTTCTTTTTCCAAGAGCAGTTCTTCTACTTTTTGTACTTTATCTCCGGGGAGCAGTTCACTGTACACTTGATCGATTCCCAAAGTTTTTGCCGTCTGCTCGGCAGCTTTCCGCGAATCCCCGGTAAGCATGACTGTTTTTTTGATCCCTGCTTTTTTCAATTCCGCAACCGCTTCTTTGGAATGTTCTTTCACAACATCGGAAATCACGATATGCCCTGCATACTTTTTATCAATCGCCATATGGATGATCGTACCTGCCGTATGGCATTCATGATACTTCAAACCGAGTTTTTTCATCAGCTTGTCGTTACCTGCCGCAACTTCATGACCGTCCACGACGGCTGTAATCCCATGACCGCTGATTTCCCGGATATCCGAAACCCTGTTTCTGTCAATTTCCTTTCCGTATGCTTTTTGCAGACTTTTGCTGATCGGATGTGATGACGCACATTCTGCAAGCGCCGCATATTCTAATAATTTTTCTTCTTCCAGTTCATTGTGATGAACCGCGCTTACTTCAAAAGCGCCTTTTGTTAAAGTTCCTGTTTTGTCAAACATAACATATTTTGTCTGAGACAATGTTTCCATATAATTAGAGCCTTTGATCAACACTCCTGCTTTGCTTGCCCCGCCGATTCCCGCAAAAAAGCTAAGAGGAATACTGATCACAAGTGCACAGGGACAACTAATCACAAGGAATGTAAGAGCTCTGTAAATCCACACGCCCCACTGAGCCGCCTGTCCGAGAAAGACCATCTCTATTACCGGAGGCAAGAGTGCCAGCGCCAATGCCCCGTAGCAAACTGCCGGAGTATACACTTTGGCGAATTTGGAGATAAAATGTTCGGATTTTGATTTCCTGGAACCGGAATTTTCCACAAGTTCCAAAATCTTAGACACCGTTGATTCTTCAAACTGTTTCGTAGTCCGAACTTTCAGTACTCCCGTCATATTAATACAGCCGCTGATCACCTCTTCTCCCTGACGCACATCACGCGGAAGGCTTTCTCCTGTCAAAGCGCTTGTATTTAAACTGGAGCTTCCTTCGACGACAATCCCATCAAGCGGAACTTTTTCACCCGGCTGTACTACGATGATACTTCCTATTCCGACTTCATCAGGATCTCTTTTTTCCAGTTTCCCGTCACATTCTACATTTGCATAATCCGGTCGGATATCCATTAATGCACTGATATTTCTGCGGCTTTTCCCGACTGCATAACTTTGGAACAACTCTCCGATCTGATAAAACAACATTACCGCGATTGCCTCGTTATAATCGCCGCTTTTTGAATAGACGGCAAGAGCAAAAGCTCCGATTGTTGCGACTGCCATCAGAAAATTCTCGTCAAACATGCGCCGGTTCAAAATACCTCTGCCTGCCTTTTTCAAAATATCGTATCCTATGACTAAATATACTGCTAAATAAAGTGTGAACCGCAAAATTCCCGTTACAGGTACAAAATTCAATAGAATAACACCAAATGCCGCTGCCATGATCCTCGTCAACATTTTTTTCTGTTTTTTACTCATTACACCTTGCATCCTCCTCGCTATTTAATATACACATATGTTCATTCGTTCATATGTTGTATATAAATCTGCGCCCTTTGCCATCAGCATATCGGGCGCTCCTTTTTCTTTTTAGCCACTTTCATTCAATCTTTGAGAAGTTTCTTAAAATTCAATTTCACAATCCGGCTCTATTTTTTTGCAGGCTTTCAGCACATCTTTCATAACCGACTTCGGCTCTCGCCCATCCTCGAACTGTACAGTCATTTTCTGTGTCATGAAATTCACCACCGCATCTTCTACTCCGCCGGTCTTTTTCGCCGCATCTTCCATCAGATTCGCACAGTTTGCACAATCTACTTCAATTTTATAAGTCTTTTTCATATTAAATACCTCTTTTCTTTTAAAATCTTTTTATTTCAACAATTAAGCATTTATTTAATTGTTATGCTTTTACTATACACCTATCTTTTTTCTCTGTCAATCCTTAAAAATGAAATCTATTAAAAAAAGCAGGAGCTGTAAAATTCACAACTCCTGCGATCGACCTATGTATTATTCACTTGATTTTATACATCTTATCATAACTTACCGACTGACTTTGTACGCCTAGCGACGAACATAAACCATTCCTGCCTGTACCGGTCCTATCTTAACATTCTCTCCCGGCTGAGGCGCATGGATCATCATACCGTTTCCAATGTAAATACCGCAATGATCCCAGTTCGTACATACATCGCCCGGCTGAGGATCACTGACGCGAGGCCATCCCATAAATGTATACGTTGTTCCTACACGTCCATAACCGCCTGTCAGACAATATCCTACAAGTCCCGAGCAGTCAAAAGAGTTCGGTCCTGTCGCTCCCCACACATAAGGGAGTCCGATACATCCATATGCACGGTCTACAATAACATTTCCCGTTACCGGATCGTACGGCGCCGCTCCTGAACCGCCTGAACTTCCGTTATTCGGATTGGAAGGTGTCACCGGCTGTTCCGGAGTCACATTGTTCTTTGCTTCCTCTTCCCGTCTGCGGCGTTCTTCCTCTGCTTTTCGTTCCTCTTCGGCTTTTCTTGCAGCTTCCTGGATCATGCCGTCCAAATTGGTGATCTCATCTTTTTTAGAATTGATCGTCTCGGTCAGAGTCGCCTGCTCAGCCTCGTACTCTTTTTCCGTTGCTTCCAGATTCTTTTGCTCTTCTTCAAGTGTCTTCTGCAAATTTTCAATCTCTGTTACTGTATTTGTATATTCTTTCAGTTGTTCACGATCATATTCATGCATCTTCTGCGAATACTCTGCCTGACTGAGCATGCTCGACATATCGCCGGATGTCATAACTTTCTCGACTGTAGCGCTGCCTGTTCCGGATTCGTACATAAACTTAATCCGCTTTTTCATCGCCTCATACTGTTCTTCTTTTTTTTCTTCCGCAGCTTCCAGATCTGCCTGCGCCTGAATAATCGCCTCACCTGTCTTAATCAGCTTAAGTTCCAGTTCATTCGCCTTTTGGATCAATGTATCAAACTGCGTCTGAAGATTAGAAAGCTCGCTTTCCGCTTCTGTTTTCTGATTTTTCAAATTCTCCGCATCTTCTGCCGGATTTGCAAACACCGGCGTCACTGCTAATGAGCAAGCCAAAGCCGCCGTCAGAAATGTGCTATGTACCTTTTTTAATCTCATACTGCCACCTTTCCTCATTTTATTATCTATTTCCCCACATAACAGCATCATACAACACAACCGTCCGCTTTTCAACAAACTTAATTAAAAAAATGAAAAACATCTGTCGGAAACTTGTACTGTAATAGATGCCAATCAAAAAAATGCAGGTTTTTCTTCTTATTTTACGATTCACTATCGAATAAATAATAACAAATCACCCGCATTTTTTCAACACTTTTTAATATTTTTGTAACATTTCAAATGTTTTGTATCATTTTTCTTTATTTATTACCATTCACTGTTTCCTATATACAAACAAACTCATATTTCATCAGCCATCGCTCGATCGCTTCTTTCTCGCCTCGGACTGTTCCCTGAACCATCTCGGGTTTTCCGCCGCCGCGTCCGTCGAATCTTTTATTAAACTCTTTCGCCATTTCACGTACATCTTGTTGACGGCTTCCCAACACATATCGATACCCGTCTTTTTCATTTCCAAAGAACACTGCGCAAATACAATGCCCTGCGTCTAAAACATAATTCATCAACATACGCATGGAATCACCGCCGAATTCTTCCGTAAAAATGCAAACTGCATCTTTACTTTCCGAAATCATGTCCGCATACGCTTTCACTAGGCGCCGCTCTTTTTCTGCAAGTTCATATTTCAGCTGATTCGTCTCTTCTGCCAAATGCGCAACCGCATCTGCAATCTCATTTTCTTTCGCACAAAGAAGCCTGGAAATTTCTTTTGCCTGCGCTTCCTTTCTCACATAATCCGAAAACGCGCGGACTCCGCACAGCATAGTGATCCGCACTCCGCCCTTATAACGCTGCGCTTGAACCAGCTTGATCAGTCCGATCTCTCCTGTATACGTCACATGAGGAGCACAGCAGGCACAGCAGTCATACCCCGGAATTTCTATAATACGTACCTGACCCTCGATCTCGATCTTACTCCGATATTCTATCTGAGACAGTTCCTCCTTCTTCGGATAATGCGTAAATACTTTCAGGTTTTTCCACACAGCTTTATTTGCCTCCGCCTCGATCCGGCGAAGTTCCTCTTCTGTGATCTCACCGTCAAAGTCCATCGTACAGTCCTCACTGCCAAGATGGAAGCCGACATTATTATACCCGTATGCGGCGTGGATCAGCCCTGAAACGATATGCTCTCCCGTATGCTGCTGCATCTTCATAAAGCGTTCTTCCCAGTCGATACTTCCTTTCACCGCAGTTTTGGCTTCAATGAAACCGTCCGTTATATGAAAGATACGCCCGTTCCTTTCACGGACATCGAGCACTTGAACTTTCTTTCGAGCCGTTTCATCCAAGCCGCACGTATCATCGTCTGCCATATATAGCACTCCCGTATCGGCATACTGACCTCCGCCTTCCGGAAAAAAGGCTGTCCTGTCAAGTTCTATTTCATAATATTCGCCTGCTTTTCCGTCCAGCCTGCCAAACGAATCCTTCACCTGCTGCCTTTTTGCTCTGACACACGAAAGAACTTCTGCATCGAACTTTGAAAGATGACTGTCTTTATAAAACAGTTTTTCCGTCATTTTTCCATTACATCCTTTCCGGCGCTTCAAATCCAAGCAGGTCAATGCACGTCTCCAACACGCGCTTTGTCAGTCCGAGGAGCGCAATATAACCGGAACGTTTCTCTTCGTCTTCCTCGGAGAGGATCTTCGTCTCATGATAAAACTTATTAAATTCATTCGCGATCTCATAAATGTAAGCGCACAATTTATGCGGAGCAGTCTCTTCGCATACTGCCTCAAACACATCGTTGAACTTCAAGACTTGAAGCATAAGCGCCTTCTCATATACATTTCCCGACGGACGGATCGAAAGTTTCTCTGCGCTTCCTCCGTTTTCCTTATACTTTGCCAAAATGGACTTAATACGCACGATTGTATAAAGAATATACGGACCTGTATTTCCCTCAAATGAAGTAAATCTGTCTACGTCGAATATATAATCTTTGCCTGCCTGATTCGACAGATCTCCATATTTAATTGCCGCAAGTCCGACTATGCGGGCCGTCTTTTTCGCTTCTTCTTCCTCCACTGTACGATTATCCATAATTTTCTTATACATTTCATCGTTAATTTCGCGGATCAGATTTTCAAGACGCATAACGCCGCCCTCACGGGTTTTGAACGGTTTTCCGTCTTTCCCGTTCATCGTACCGAATCCGAGAAATTCCAATCTTGTATTCGGGCTCACGATCCCCGTCTTTTTTGCACAGCGGAACACCTGTGTAAAGTGAAGTTCCTGACGTTTATCTACTACATAGATAACTTCGTCCGGCTGATAATCTTCTTCCCTTTGTACAAGTGTTGCAAGATCTGTCGTATCATAGAGCGCCGCTCCGTCTGACTTTAAGATCATACACGGAGGAACTTCTTTTTTATCCGACTCTTCCTGAACATCGACCACAAGAGCGCCCTCGTCGTAACGCGCATAGCCTTCTTCTTTTAACATCTGTACCATATCAGGTATATATTTCTGCGCGTCCGCCTCGCCTTTCCAAAGATCAAATTCTACATTCAGTCTCTCATAATTTTTCTTAAGATCTGTAACCGAAACATTCATGATGTGATTCCAAACCGCTCTGTATCCTCTGTGGCCGTTCTGGAGCAAATATGTCGCATGCAACGCTTCTTTCCTGTATTCTTCGTCTTCTTTTGCATATGAACTTGCTGTCGGATATATCTCCTCCAGTTCGCCGATCGTAAACGGAGCTTCCGCCGGATATTCTCCCGTAAAATTTTCATCAAAATACGGCAGCTCCGGTTTGCGTTTCTTTAATTCCGTGATGATAAGTCCCATCTGATATCCCCAGTCTCCCAGATGAATATCACCGATCACTTTGTTTCCTTTAAAACGAGTAATCCGTTTTACGCTTTCGCCGATAATTGCAGAACGCAGATGTCCTACATGAAGCGGTTTCGCAACATTCGGTCCGCCGTAATCTATCATGATCGTTTTTGGTTCTTCCGCTTCTTCTACTCCGAGTTTTTCTGTTTCTGACATTTGATTTAAATAATCCGCAACACTTTGCGGAGCAAGTTTCAGATTGATAAATCCCGGCTTTACAACTTCTACCGTCTCAAAATAAGAACTTTCCTTTAAATATACCGCCACATCTTCCGCAATCATAAACGGGGCTTTTTTATATTTCTTTGCTCCTGCCATCGCGCCGTTGCACTGATATTCGCACAAATCGGGACGATTTGAAAGAGTTACTTTTGCAAGTTCTTTATCATAACCGGCTTTTTCAAAAGCCGCTTCCATTTCCGTTGTGATCAATTCCAACATTGTTTTCAATTTTTCCACACTCCTTTATATAGAAACTCTTTATCATATGAATGCTATTCTAACATGTATCAGTTTTCACGGCAACAAACAACTTGAAAACACTTTACATTTTGCTTACTTTATGCTAGGATAATTAAAGTTGTTTAACACAACGATGCGTCTGTAGCTCAGTGGATAGAGCAATGCCCTCCGGAGGCATGTGCGACGGTTCGACTCCGTTCAGACGCTTTTTTCATGCTCTTTTACAATCCGTTCTTTCATATCAGGATCAAATTTCCCTGCCCGAAGCATCTCAATTTCATATTTATAAGGAGCATATGATTTCTTTGGATTTTCCACAGATGGTATATATGGCGTCTCAAGTATTTTCGGAACATCCCTAAAGTCCGCATGATGAACGATATAATTGATCGCTTCAAAACCGATATGTCCGAATCCGATGTTCTCATGCCTGTCCTTTGCAGCGCCTGGAACATTCTTACTGTCGTTAATATGAAATACGGCAATCTGATCTTTTCCTATAATACGATCGAACTCTTCTATCACATCATCAAAATGATGAATAATATCATACCCACTGTCGCTCGTATGACATGTATCAAAACAAACTCTCAATTTATCGCTATATTTTACCCCGTCGTAAATCCTGGCTAATTCTTCAAACGTACGACCGATCTCCGATCCTTTCCCCGCCATTGTTTCTAACGCCACACAACAATCCATATCCTGCGTAAGAACTTCGTTTAGTCCTTTTATGATCTGCTCTGTTCCTATGCTGACTCCTTCTCCTACATGGGCTCCCGGATGCAGAATCAACGTATGGCTTCTGCAGCTTACCGTACGGTCTATCTCCTTTGCGAGAAACTCAACCGCAAGAGAAAATGTTTCCGGCTTTACCGCATTGCCTAAATTAATAATATACGGAGCATGAACAATGATTTCTTGAATCCCGTGCTCTTTCATATATTCCCATGCAGGATCGATATTTAATTCTTCGATTTCTTTCCGCCTCGTATTTTGAGGCGCTCCCGTATAAAACATAAATGTATCCGCCCCGTAAGATACTGCTTCTTTTGCAGAACCAAGCAGCATCTCCTTACCACTCATTCCGACATGTGAACCTATTTTCACAATGTTATCCTCCAATCTATATTTTTATAAGCTTTGCAAACAAAGCAAACATTTTTCTGACTCCTGCAGTATCAAACTGCACCGTCACCTCATAATCTCTTCCACCCTCTTTAATCTCCGTCACCGTGCCGTCTCCAAACTTTACATGCCGTACACGATCTCCGACTCCGTAAGAGAGTCCCTCCGACTTTTTCGCCATCAGTCCGCTCCCCTTTTGGATCGCGGCAAATGCCGGTTTCTGAGCATACGCAGATCTTTTGTATCCACTGACCTCGGACGAATACGTCCTCTTCTCTCCCAAAGAAACATTTTGAGAAAAACCGCCTTCTCGCTTTCCTGTATCAATCAATGCAGAAGGCATCTCTTTAATGAAACGGGACATACTGTTATATTGTCTCTCACCTCTGACCAAACGCATACGCGCGCAGGTAAGAGTCAATTTTTCTTCAGCGCGGGTCACGCCCACATAACAAAGTCTTCGTTCCTCCTCCAACTCTTCCGGATCATCTCCGCTGATCGACATATAACTTGGGAACAATCCGTCTTCCATTCCCGCAAGATATACATGTGGAAATTCCAGACCTTTCGCACTGTGAAGAGTCATAAGGATCACGTAATCCCGATCTTCCGCTACGCTGTCGATATCAGCGACAAGAGCCACCTCTTCAAGGAAACCGCTCAGCGTCGGTCTTTCTCCTCTGTCACTGCAGCTTTCCTCATATACGGCCGCCTTACTGACAAGTTCGTCTATATTCTGCACTCTTGCTTCCAGTTCCTCAGGATCATCCGCTTCCAGACTTTCCGTATACCCTGTCTTCTCGATCACTTCCGTCAGAAGATCTGTCACCCCGCTCTCTTCCGATCTTCCTTTAAAATATTCGATCAAAGCTGCAAATGAATCAAGTTTCGATGCGCTGCGTCCGATCCCGGGAATAAGGTCCGGAGCTGAAAGGGCGTCATAAAACCCTATTCCTCTCGCAGCAGCCGACTCCTGAATCCGATTAATCGTTGTCAAACCGATCCCCCGTTTCGGAACATTAATAATCCTTCTCACAGCCAGATCGTCTTTTCCGTTATCAATCGTTTTTAAGTATGACAAAACATCCTTAATCTCTCTTCGGGAATAAAAATTGATGCCTCCGACAATCTTATACGGAATATTCATCGCGACAAACTTTTCCTCAAGAAGACGCGACTGCGCGTTCGTTCGGTATAAAACTGCATGATCACTGTAATTTGCTCCCTGTGCCGTTTCGTCCTTAATATCCTCTGCAATAAACTGCGCTTCGTCATATGCCGTATCAAACTGCCGCAGACGGATCTTCTCCCCTTTTTCATTATCAGTCCAAAGAGTCTTTTCTTTTCTGCCTTTATTGTTGCGGATCACACTATTCGCAACTTCCAATACATTCCCGACAGAGCGGTAGTTCTGTTCCAGTTTAATTACTTTTGCATCTGAAAATTCTTTTTCAAAATCCAAAATATTTCGTATATTAGCTCCGCGGAACTTATAGATCGACTGGTCGTCATCGCCGACTACACACAAATTCCTATACTTTCCCGCAAGCAGGCTGACAAGCCGAAACTGTACGGTATTCGTGTCCTGATATTCGTCAACCATGATATATCTGAAACGTTCCTGATAATTCTCCCTCACATCAGGCTGCGTTTCCAGAAGCTGAACTGTCTTTACAAGCAAATCGTCAAAATCCAACGCATTATTCGCCCGCATCTGCGCCTCATATTCTTTATAGACTTTTGCGATCTTAAGCTGTACAAAATCTCCTCCGGCATTCAATTCAAACTCTTCCGGAAGGATCATCTCGTTTTTAGCAGAAGAAATTACCGATAAAAGCATCCTTTCTTTAAACCGCTTTGTATCAATATCTGTCTTACGACATACTTCTTTCATCAGCGTCTTCTGATCATCCGTATCATAAATCGTAAATCTGTTGTCATATCCGAGACGATCTATGTATCTTCTTAAGATCCGTACACACATGGAATGAAACGTACTGACCCAAATACTCTCTGCTCCGATCCCGACAAGGCTGTCTACTCTCTGACGCATCTCTTCCGCCGCTTTATTTGTAAACGTAATGGCAAGAATATTCCATGGATTCACTCCCTTTTCCTCAATCAGGTATGCAATTCTGTGAGTCAAAACTCTTGTTTTTCCCGAACCCGCTCCCGCCAGGATCAAAAGCGGACCTTCCGTATGAAATACAGCCTCCTTTTGAGGTTTATTCAACGTATCATATACAGCCATTTATATGCTCCTTATCTTTCTTTTTCTCAATTACCCGTAAAATATTTAGTTCAAATAACGAGTGTGTATTGTTCTTATTATCGAACATATTTTCGTTAAAGTCAACCTTCTTTTTTCGTTCATTTATCCCATGCCAAACGCTTCCATATCGTTATCATTTATCAAGGCGCACTCCTGATAAAACGGCTGATAACTACATTTTTATACAAAAACAACGATGGGAAATCCCGGTTAATAAAGGTTTAGAAAAGGCTTGCCATCTAGTTTTCACTACTATATAATAAGGATATCGAGGTGATATTATGAAAATAGACATGACAGATCTGTTAAACAGCATAACAGAAAACTTAAAACGTATTGATTACATCAAACCGGAAGAAATACCGAATATTGATTTATATATGGATCAGGTAACAACTTTTATGGACGAACATCTTGCCGGAACAAAACGCCGTGACGAAGATAAGATTTTGACAAAAACAATGATAAACAACTACTCAAAAAATAATCTTCTTCCTCCGTCCGTCAAGAAAAAATATTCTAAAGAACATGTACTTCTTCTTATATTTATTTACTACTTTAAAAGCATTCTTTCTATCAAAGATATTGAAACCGTACTTGCTCCTCTGCGGGACAAATATTTTTCAGACGAGGCGGCGCTTAGCCTCTCCGAACTGTATACCGAAGTTTGCAAGCTTGAAAAATCCCGTATCAAGCCGCTTTCCGAATCCGTTCAAGAAGCATACGAAAGTTCATTCTCTGCTTTTTCAAATATAGAAGATGACGCCGATCAAAAAGAACTTCGTCTTTTTGCATTTATTTGCTCTTTAAGCTTTGACGTCTATTTGAAAAAAGTTATGATAGAGAAAATCATAGACGAACTTTCTGCTCAAAAAGAAGATTGACGAGTACAAAAGTACGTATTAAAAATGCCGGACACGCATGAACGCTCCGGCATTTTTTTATTTTTTATCAATTCTTTCAAAAACCATGTCATATCCATCATTGCCGTAATTAAGAGAACGGTTCACCCGGCTGATCGTTGCCGTTGAAGCGCCTGTCTTTTCCGCAATTTCAAGATAAGTTTTCTGCTCTCTGAGCATTTTTGCCACTTCAAATCTCTGTGACAGAGACAGCAGCTCGTTAATCGTACAAATATCCTCAAAAAAAGTATAACATTCTCCTTTATTTTTCAGACTGAGAATCGCTTCAAAAAGATAGTCAACTGCCTCTGTCCTGATTTTTTTACTCATATAAACTTCTCCTTTTCAACACCGTGGCATATATCCGAGCAACCTCTGCATCCACAGCAATTATTTCAAGCACTGTTATATTTTAGCACATTAAATTCTTGAAGTCCATACGTTAATCAGTTAAATTTATAAAGTTTTACAAAAGTACCTTATCCCTTTCATCTGCATACAAAAGTCCGCTCTCTCCTACATACCGAAAGTGTTCATATTCAAATATTGTTTTAATACATCAAATTTTGTCGTAACAACAAGTTCCTCCGGAAAATCGCAAAATTTAAGCACTTCTTTTACATAAGTAAAATTGCCTGCATCTACATCTACATGTGCATCACTGCCTGTCGTAACCGGAACATCATACTGTTTACAAAGATCAAGCATTGTAAGAATATTTTCACGAGTTCCCTTTCTGCTGCTTGACGGTCTCATGGAAGAATTATTTACTTCCAAAAGCGTTCCCGTCTCTTTTGCCATCTTCACAAGACGTTCGTAATCAATCTGAAAACGACCGTCATCAGGATGCCCGATAATGTTAATATACGGTTTCTTCATCACAGCCTCGTATGCTCTCATATTTTCCTCTTCTGTGTGCCCCATCCCATAGCATGGCGGATGAATGCTCGCAATAACTATATCCAGATCACGGCAGGTACTTTCCGGAAGGTCGATCCTGCCTGTTTCATCCATTATATTTACTTCCGCTCCCATTAAGAGGCGAATTCCTCCGCATTTTCTTGGAACGACATCCAGGTTTTGAAAATAAAACAACCCGCACGTTCCCGGCATTTTCGGAGCATGTTCCGTAAGCGCAAGCGCTTTTAAGCCTTTTGCTTCTGCTGCCGCCGCCATTTCTTTTATCGTGCTGTATGCATGTCCGCTTGCCAGCGTGTGTGAATGTGTATCTGCTTCAAATCTCATAATTTCTCCTTTCGCCTTTGTTACAAATTCTGCTGTCATTTTTTGCAATATCTGTATAATTATGACGCTGTTTTTTATCTTTTAATTTTGATATCATATCACATATCGCGCTATATTTTCGATCATATTTGATATTTTTCGATTTATTGTTACATTTTTCATTGTTCTAACTCATTTGAAATGTTATAATAAAACCATTATAAATTCGATTTAACGAAGAGAGAGGAGTATTGATTTTTATGAAATGTCCGATATGCGGAAACAAACTTGAGATCAAAAACAAACAAATCGGCACTGACAACAGCGGAGATCCTGTCTTTAATGAATATGCAGTCTGCCGTGACTGTAAAAAACAGTGGAATTTAGACAAGCAACGTGCAAAAAAAGCAGCGGCAAAGGCATCTGCCAAAAAAGCCGAAGCGGCAGATAAGACCAGCCGCAAAAAAAACGAGAGCGACGTTGCTCAAAAAAAAGACGAAAACAAAATCAAAAAGGCGCACAAAGAGCCGGAAGCAGCTCATACCGGCAGCCCCAAAAAACGCGCTGCTGCAGAAGCTTCCCCAAAAGCTTCCGACCGGGTGAAGTCACCTGCGCAAAATCAAAAACGGCGGCCTGATGAAAAAGCAACTGACGAGAAAACAGTTCGGATTCAGGAAAATCCCGAAAAGAAAGTCCCGAAAAGAAAGCCTTCATCCAAACAAACTACTGAAAAATCAGCTCCGAACGAAGATAAACGGTACAGTAACATCCCACCGGAACAAGTCCGCACAAAACGGGAGAAAGCTGTTAAAAAAGGCTATGATGATATGCTTGCAACAGGAGTTCTTGATACTGACAAAGTAAAAAAAGCCTCCTCAAAATCATCCAAAAATAAAAACGACAAATATGACACAAAAGCTTCGCGTAAAATGCCTGAACCGGAAATCGACGATTATGAAGATGATTATTACGAAAGCGTTCCGAGATTCCGCGCAGTGCGCATCATTCTCGGGATCATCTCTCTCGCAGGATTCGGATTCTTTACTTATAAAGGATTCATGACCGGACTTAACGGCACAACAGACGGCGGCGGCACAAGCGGCACTTTATACATTATCCTTGCCCTTTGTATGCTCGTATCTTCACTTCTCTATTTTATCATGCAAAAGTCAAATACGATTTTTGCTTTCCTTCTTCCGATGCTTTTTTATCTCGGAAGCGGCGTATTTGCATTTTTGAAACGTGGAGATGATCTGCAGCTTCTCATCGCAGCTATTGTAAGCGGAGTATTGGCAATTATTTCACTCATACTTGCGATCACTTCCCGCGGAGGATCTGATTATGATGATAGTGAAGAAAATTATGATGAAGCCTTTGAAGACGATTATGCCGAGGAAGAATTTGACGATTAGAAAGCCATAACTGTTTTAGAAAAACTGAAATTTAAAAGCAGAGCGTTACTTACAGGAATCCCCAAAACCGGGAGACTTGCGTATCGCTCTGTTTTTATATCCTTTTCACTGTACGGTTATATTTTACATATATTACAATAAAACCAAATCATCTGGAGATTTCATGAAAAAACAACTTTTAACCTCTCTTTTTGCCTTCCTTCTTGTATTTTCTTTGTGTATGGGATGCTCTAAAGCCGAAACCGGAGATAAAACGACAGCTTCCGACTCCTTTGAAGTATCGTCTCAAAAAACTTCCCCTGTAAAAATCACACTAAACGAAGTGGCTCATTCTGTTTTCTATGCTCCACTATATGTGGCGATTGAGAAAGGATACTTCAAAGATGAAAACATCGACCTCACACTTGTCACCGGATTTGGGGATGACGCATAAGGCTAAAATATTGATGCGAAGATGATACAATATTCCACCCCGGAGCTGATCCTCCGGGGAATGTTTTTTTTAGTACAGCTGAAATTTATCAAACGCAATGCCGAAACATCCAGCATATCCGTCCTGACCCTTTCCCACTTCGTTATCGAACTGCCACGGATAGTAACCGCCGCCGATCGGAGCAACTCTGTACTGTGCTTTTTGATAACCGTATTTTGCAACAATGTCCGCCGGAGTATCATAATATACCTCTACGGCATCGATCACAGCTCCCGGATATCCAGCATAGCCGTTGTTTGCATCAGACCAGTTACATCCGGTTACGTAAGGTAACCATCCTTTGCCCTTTACATGCACGCGGTATTTTACAGTACCTTTATTAACCTTTATCGCGATACCGGCGATTGTACGACCCGGAAGTCCTGCAAAATCAGACAGATTTGTCACAAAGGGCAGGGTTGTTCCATCTGTCAGCATAACACCATAAGTAAACACGATGCCGGGATCACCGGATGCGCCAACACATCCACCTCCACCTGCAACCGGAACATCCGGCAGCTTGTCCATTCCCATATACTCACGGATTTTATTAATAAAGTATGTCTTACATCCGGAATCCCCTCCATGAATCTCTACGGATCTGTGCGGGCACGCTGTCGCGAATACCTCCTTGTGCAGCCGGATTGTATTCGTGTTTGGAACGATACCGTACTGCTTACACTTCTGTGCTGCCAGCTTCAACGCATTCTCTTCATTTTTCCTAAAGATTTCCAAATCCCCCATACTCTGACAGACCTCGATCGAATAATAGTTCTGGTTTCCGTCTGTCTGCCCGCAGTGCCATGCTGCGTAGGCATCATCTTCCGCATACAAGATCCCGTCACTAGCTACATAAGCGTGAGCAAATCCGTTTTCTAACGGATGTGTTTGCAGCCATTTTCTGTAAAACGCTGCATTTGCATTTTGTGATCCTGCATCGTTGTGAATAAAAATTCCTCTCGGATTTCCCCCTCTAAGTCCTGCTACTCCTCTACAAATACTCATGTTCTTCTCCTTTCTTCCACACAAAAGAGGACGGTGTTACTCGCCCTCTGAATCTTCATACTCCGGCACATTCACTTCCGGCAATCCTTTTAAGCTCATCAGTAATGATATAACTCCGGCTGTTGCACATACTCCTGCAATATTCACCCAGTCAAGAGATACGATATTTACCATATCTGCTCCGATTAAAGATATCGCTGTCTCGGCTATTGTTTTCACGGCTCTTATCCCAGCCGCTTTACTCCATTTTATCCAATATTCTCTGTTCTTCATTCCTCTACCTTCCTTTCCAAATCATCAATGCGATGATTCGCTACTTTTATTTTTTCTTCCAACAAATACGTCCGCTCTACAACAGAGTTATGTTTTTCTACTTTCTTTTCAAGCTGCTCAATCCTATATTTGATAAGTTGTGTACCCCCGAAGCTTCCGATCAGTGTACCGAGCAAGGACAAAACAGCGACTACAACTGTGTCTGGCATATAAGTCTCCCTTCTTTTAATTTATACATAAAAATAAGACCTGTTACGGTCTTGCTCTGATTTCTATGTGGTCATATCTCTTATGATACATATATTCGCACCTCATGCTTCAGAATCTCCGGCGGAATCTCATATGTAAATTCCAGCGTGTATGATCCACCTTTGATCATCGGTTGGATCAGTGCAGATAAGAGGGTTTCTGTATCGCTTTTCTGCATGATTTCACATGTACCTAGATTCTCTTCCTGTTCCCCATTCCGTAAGACATACTTTGCTGATGTCACATCAAACGGCTTTCCATTTGTGCTCCGCACACTGATACAAACATATTTTTTCTCGCCGAGTTCAAATCCGACTTTTTCCAGCAATTATACCACCGCCTTTCTGCAACCTTTCAGTTTCGCAATATAATTTTCCTGCAGAACATTTACATCTCTGAACGTGACCAGCTGTGCCACCCACGGAAGCAGTAACAAGCGCACCTTGCCGCCCATATCAATCAATCTTGCCTCCGTCCGATCTCCCAGTAACCGCGCCTCTGTATGCGCGTGATAATCAAGCGTCACAGTGCAATACAGATGTCCTCTAAGTCCGCTGTCAGATTCTGCCCACACCTCTATTTCCTGCAGTCCCGGCAGTCGCGGGGCATATCCCTCCCAGTACCCGGGACGATCCGGGATGGGCGTAAACTCCACTTCTGTAGAGTTTACAATGCCCCATACTCTGATAATCATATCAATCTGCCGGATCTACAATCTTAAAGGATAAGCGAATCATACCATTTGCGTTTACCGTGGTCGCTTCTGCTTCGACGTCAGATATAATCGGCGCTTTGGTATCAACTGTGACATGTCTCGTAACAGATGTAGTCTTTCCGATGCTGTCCTCTGCAACTACTGTGATTTCATTCTCGCCTTCTCTAAGCGTAATCTCCTTACTAAACGCCCCACCTGATCCAAAGGACACGACTTCTCCGTTAATCTTAACGCTTGTAAGCGTTACCGCATCCGATCCGGCCGCAGCAGTACCTGCTACTGTTACCCTGTTGCTGTTTGTCAGCAAATTATCCTGCGGGCTTGTAACATTAAGCGTCGGGGCAGAAGTTGAAATGACGAAGGATACTGTCGCAGCATCGGATACATTTCCATCATTGTCTGTTACCTGTAAGGATACAGAGTTTGATCCATCCGACAGGTTGGTCGCATGGTAGGTACAAACCTTTTTACCACCCTGATCTGCCCATGATACGCCCTGTGTAACCTGAACATTGTTGACCTTAAAGATTACAGATGCCATATTAAGACCGGAGCCGCCGGCATCAGAAAGCTCAAGTTTGATGTCCTGCGCTGCTGATCCAAGGACACTGCCCTGGGTTGGGGAGATGATCTTTGCGACGGGTTTCGTCTTTTCCAAAACACGGATGTTTAACTGATCTCCATATGTCCCGTCGGTGGCGTGCATGATCGTCTCGTTGCCCGCTGCGTCAAAGGCATGGAGTTCGATTGGATATGTATGATTGTTTTGTCCGTAGGACGATTCCGCTCCCGATGGGATATCCACTTTCCACAACTGTGTTCCCGAATTATATGACGCATTATACTGCTGCCCTTTATATACAGCATAAGCTCTTGTTATTTCACTCATATCATTAAATCCTCCTAAAACTTATTTGCGTTCTGAAGCTATTGGGTAGTCATAGGGATAGTCATGGGGATAATCCTGCTCGTACCAGAACTCAAAGCTGATCCGAATGCGCTCTCCCGCAGCTACAGTAGTTTTCTCTGTCTTTACTTCCTTGATCTCTGCCATATGCTACCCGCCTTTCTCATTCCGTTGCCTTTTCCACGTATAATCCGATTAAATCACTCAAATTATGATACACTGGGTTTTCTGTATCTCTATTACACAGATAGATCACTCCATCCTGGCTGTAATATTTGCCCTTTTCCAGCGCCATGTTGCCATCATACGGAATTGGATTCTCCTGCGTACCGGCATGAGTCTCATCAATGACAGCATACAGGCTCTCTGTTCCCTCGCCCGGAACATACTGTTCTTGGATCAGTAAGCTATCTTGAATCGTCTTATACAACACATCCCCATGCACAAACTTATACCCTTTCTCAACAGTCTGCCCTATTACATCTTGCCACTGCGGATAGAGTATTTTGACCGCCTGCGCCTGCTCATCATCAAATGTCTGCGCCTGCATCTGCGCAACCAGCATAGCTGCCTGAATCATCTGCGATTGCGTTTCCGGAAGGGTTTCCTGCTTGTACATCACCACGCCGTAAATCTTCCCGGTATAAATCTCCGTCCTGTAAAATGCTGTATATCCCTCGTGCGCAGCTACAGTCTGCCCTCGCTCTTGCACAATCATGTGGACTGTCCGGCTTTGATCAGTAAACAGCACCTTTAACTGTTCCGGAGTATTTCCAACCGTCAGAATTCGCAGATAATCCCCGTGGGATTCAACCTGCTGAACAATAATCTCGGTTGCATCATTAAAAATAAGCTTCATAAAAATCAATCCTTTCTTAATCTTTTGGGAAAATAAATATTTGTCACAATTACAGTCGTATCACGATAAAAAGACGCTCACACCGACCGATCTGGGAATAAGGAACGGAGTGTGGGAATCCATAGCAAACAATTCGTATAAAACCGGGAAAACGATACACCTAAATATGGAAATTTATACAACTGCCACAATAGTTGCAAACTATGTGTATGACAATGTTTTTACAATACCGTCACAGTATCGCCCATTAAATGATACTATCGTAAATGCAATAGCGTCAGATGGGGCGTACAAAAACGCGGTTGCCTGCACAGCTATGGTAAAAGAAAATGGTAATCTGTTTATCTGCATACCCAAAGCGACAAACAATTATCTTTTTATCGACGCGGAGTGGGAAATTAAATAACGCTTATCACTTCCATGTTCCACGCACATAATAGGATAAAGTAAAGCTGGCTTTCCCCCATGATGTTGCGGCGAGCACATGGTATTTAAAACCGGATTTGAAATTGTCGGAAGATCCATAAACATTTCCCCAAATAGCTCCACCACCTCCGATTGACAAAACTGGACGGCATGAAGTTTTGGATGCGACGGGATATTTAACGGGAAACTCGATCGACTGATAGATATTCCCAGCTTTTGCATCGATCGCGCAAGTTAAATTTGAGTCAAACCACATTTCGAGCGTTCCGTCATTCCACTTACGATATTTCCCATTGGGATTGTTACCTTCCTCGACAATGTAGTTTTTAGTTTTCAATGTCTTATCACGTAACTCCGACAAATATTTATTTATCGTAGACATGTCGTCCATCATCGGAGGTATGATATCGACGCCCGTAACATTTATCCCATCCAAATTAATTACAAATACCGGACAATACACTTCTGCATCACCCGCCTGAATATCTCCATCCGTTACCGGCATACTAGGCACTGCCGGATTACTTGCCGCTGGCGTACCCTGCACAACCGCCCATTCTCCTGACTCAATGTTTCGTGACGAGTCATATGTATATTTGACTGCAATCACATCTTTTCTCTTCATTCCTTGATTACCATTGTTGATAGTTACCTCATCGTAAACCCCAACTTTAACAGTAAAGAGAGCACCCTGAAACATCAGCGCGCCATCTTTGATACGGATTTTATTTGAGCTCTGCACTTCCGGTGTCAGCATACTTCCCGTATTAAGGATACAGGCATTCTCCCCAAAAATACCCTGTTGAAGCTGCCGAACCTGCTGTGATGTGATGTGCGGCTTCCCCGATCTTCCTGTTACTAATTCCATAATTAATCATCTCCTTCTACTTTATATTCAAGAGAGGTCTTTCCTCCCGCTACCCGGTAAATCTTTTTTGCAATCGGCTTTGCCGCATACATCCCCGTGCCGTAATCACGCCCGCCGATAATATCCCCAATCTCAACATTCATTTTTAACTGCTCAACATTCATTTCAAAAATAGTTCTGTTCATAAGCTTCGCCAGCTTTTCTCTTCCTTTTTCTTCCAACTCATCACGCTCTGCTGACGTATTTTCATATACCCCACAAACTTCCCTGATTCCTGTATAAAACAAATCTCTGCCAATACTGCCGTCCTCCTGGACGTACAGATCAATCACCTGCCGATCCTGCAATTCGCCTTTTCCAAGGCAAATCAAATGATTGATACCGTTTTTATTTTCATCAAATGTAAAGTTCAACCTGCTGTCCTGTGACAGTTCAATTTTTTCCGAGTAGTCCTCAATCGGTACTGCCGACAATTCCACGTATCCGGGTTGCCCTCTCTCCTGCTGTACATACCGTATCTGTAACCGATACCCGACACTTTTTAACATCTTTGTGAGACCCGCCAGTAAAGTACAGTACCTATCAAATTGATAATCAGTTACAAATATTCCCGTATCACTTCGGGACACAACAAAATAATCACCGAAATGTTCTGCGATCAGACCATCTAACACCACACTCAGTTCACCGGATACTTTCTTATAATCTTGCCCGGTGGGGGGACGAATGATTTTCTTTTCCAACATTCCTCTCCACGTCCTGCCAAATAAAGATATTGTGCTGTCTGTCGTGTTTATCTTCTTCCTCCCGATAATACCGCCAAACTCTGTATCATTGATGTAAAACACATTCCCATACTTATATCGGTCATCCCACTGATCGCGCCGAATCTTGATTTCATAGTCGTTTTCATCCGATCCAATCGCCATATCAATTTCCGCTCCCATCACTGGACGGATATCCCGGAAATTCTGATCCGCAAGGATCAACTGCCTTTCGTCTTGCATTTCGGCTCGCTCCTTTCGCAGTATAATTTAAGATCGAAGCCGAAACTTCCTGGCCAAACAACACGGATATTTCCCGGCGCAATCAGATCGAATACTGACTGTTGCTTTGCTCGGGAATCATAAATATCCTGTCGGACTCCATCCGACCTATATTTAACAATCGTATTATTCCGGCTATTGATCTGCATGTAATCATTCTCGTCCAGAGATGTATAAACTTGATACGGATGTCCATTAATTAAGATCATCGGATCTGTCACAGGCCCGAAAACCGTCAGAAGAAATTCGCAGGGGGCAAAATGATCTACTGTCCAAATCAAATCACTGCCATATGGCATTGTGTAATCATAGTTAAAATCATACTCATAATCTAAATGCCCCTCTGGATCATCCCCCGATATAATCTGCTGGAAAGATCTTGATACCTCGTGAATCCAAAACGGATGATCCGTCACAACGGTAAGATTTTTAACCTGTATCGGAACACCCATAAACGCATCCGTTTTTATATCGCCGGATATATAGCAGGACAAATACTGATCTCCAATATACAGCCGCCCCGGTTTGTGGTTTATGATGTCTTTTACAACGATGCTGTGGAAATTATTCAGGATGTCCGCAAATTCCTCATCTGAATCCGCGGTTACAGTAACCGTAATGGGATATGTGGCCATTTCTCTTGTAAATGACGTTATTTTCCCATTATCTGTATCTGCATCCCATGAATAGTTGAATAACTCTTGATACTTCAGAATCACATTTTCAGAGTCGAGGAGAATCTTTTCGTTTAAATGATTAATGTAATACACATCCATTTACAGAATCCCCCTTTCTCGCAAATGCTCATCCATAATTCTGCCGAGTTCCCTGCTGCCCACTGATAAAGTAAGTTCCCTGACCGCAGATTTCATACACTTTTCCATCTTATTGTAATCAATCCCCGGATCGTTACTATACGCCTTGTTCTCCTCTGCTGTCAGGACACGCTCTCCTTTGTGCAACACTGCCTGATATCCGTCGTAAGGTACGTTATCAAGTCCGTTATAGTGAGAATATCCCTGCGCTGCTGAAATCGCAGCGTTAATGCCACTTGTTATTGCGTTCGTTGCTAATGTGATCGACAGTGTCCTCGCTCTCGTGGCGTTGTTCGCTTCCTCATCAATCGCCCGTAAATCTGCGATTGTTCCGTCTTTATTAACCTTTACCTCACAAGGTGTTCCGTTTAAAATCGCAATTCCTTCCCGCGTGCCGTCTGCCGACTTTTTAATGTCCGACAAGGAGCTCACAACATCCCCATTCGCATTGACGAGTTCACCGTTCTTCTCTTTCAGTCCATCTAAGGATGTTCCCAGCATCTCAAAAGACCCTTTTCCGCTCAGTGCCATCTCCATCGTCGCAGCTTGGATTTCTTGCGAATATCCAACAAGTGTTCCAGATGCTTCGTTGTAGAGACCGACAATCTTCCCTGTTGCCTGATCATAATTGACCACGATATCCTCATTTGTGCCTTTTTCCATGTTATATAGGGTATAACATCCTGACTCTGTAATTTGCTCTAACCCCGCATACCTTTCCTGTACCTTTTGCAGATATTCAGCATTCCTTTCCTCCTCTCCTGTGAGGATCTGACCATTCAAGTCGCTGATTCCCTCCAGTAATTTCGGGTTGTATTCTTCGATAATTCGTAGATATTCGTCGTAAAGGTCACGCTGTTCTGTAATCTTTTTCTGCTTATCCTGCTCTAAATTTGCGATCTGTTCTTCATAATACGCCCGATCTTCTTCCTTGCATGTGCTAAGTTTACTCTGCAGTAGCTGTATTTCTGTGTCGTAGGCCGCTTGAATCTGTACGATTTCATCATCTCTGATCTTCGCTTTCTCTTGTAAAAGTTCCGATGCACTTTCAAGATCCATCGTTCGCACTCGAGCAGCAAACTCATTTTTTGCATAAAGGATTTCCTGCTCTGTTCCTCCCAGCGCTTCCAACTCAATCTGACGTATCCGTTCGTTTTTACTTTGGATGTCTGCAATTTCCTGCTCATTCAACTGTCGTTTTTCATTCGCTGCGTTTTGCTGGATCGCAAGAATTTCACCTTGTAACGTCTGTACTTCACTAATCTGCGCATCACTTGATTGCGACAACAGTTCCAGTACTTTCTGTTCGCTTTCATCAATCACCTGATCATCTGCGATGAACAGGTCTTTCAGTCCGCTTTGCGCCTCCTCTTTCCTGTTTTCGATCGTCGAGATTACTTCGTCACATATACCATTGACCCGTTTCGTAAACCCATCGGTTTCCTCCTGTGTCATGATTCCGTCAAATCCGATCTCGTGCAAGTACACACTGAATTCTTGGACCTTTTTCGTAGATTCTTCCACGGCTTCCTGAAATTCAGGACTTAACTCATCGCTGAATTCTTTATGTACATACCCCATTTCTTCCAGTTCATCTTTCGTGTACCTTGTAACTCCCTGCAGATCTGCCAGTGCTTCTTCCAGCCATGACATTTCCTCTCTCGATTTAAGGACTGTGGAATTGAGCACATCGCTTTGCTCATGAAGAGCATATACTCCGGCGCCAACCGCTGCTAAACCTGCCGCAAGGGGTGCACATGTTCCCAGAGCGCCTGTAAAGCTTTTTGCAAGCACAGATCCTCCTATGCCTGCCGCCTCTTGTGCGTCACCGAAAGCGCTAAGTGCTTTTGTGACTGCTCCTATTCCTGTCTTTAACTTAGTATAGGTTTGAATCCCACCGCCGATTAGTTTTAACGCCGGACCTGCTGCCGCAAGAGTGATTCCCCACTGCACCACATTCTCTTTCTGCTCATCTGTTAATTCGGAAAATGCTTCTGCCGCATCCCCTAATATATCAGACGCTTTCTCGATTACCGGAACAAACGCTGCACCAAAATGTACTCCTTCGTTCCGAAGTTCATTCAATGCGCCTTTTAACTGTTCTGCCGGAGTCGCATCTATTTTTTCAAACGCCTTTTGTGTCGCCCCTGCGCTTGTCTCCATTCCCCGCAGCATTTCGTTGTATTCTTCGCCGTTGTTTTTATACAGCACCAATGCCGCCGATCCTGCTTCCACAGAGCCAAACATATCTTTCAAAGTCTTATCGTTCTTTTGTGCCTCTACATTTAACAGACTCAAAATCTCTGTTGTAGACGTCCCCTCTTTTTTCAGATCTGCAAAACCTTTTCCTGTCAGATCCCGCAGCGTTATGTCCGCAATACTTCCGCTTTTTGACAACTCTGACAGCATTGCTTTTAAGTACGTTCCCGATTCCGCTGTTGCCACACCGTTTTTCGTAAGCTGTGCATAAGATGCACTCAATTCCTCAATGCTGAAATTCGACGCATTTGCAACCGGGATCACTGTTCCCATGCTTGACGCCAGTTCGTCCACCGTTGTTTTACCCAAATTCTGCGTTGTGATCAATAAATCGGATACTCTCGTGGCATCACTCGCTTCTAGTCCATACGCATTAATCGCCGTCGTAAGGACGTCTACTGCTTTCGCCCCGTCTGTAAAACCGCCTTTTGCAAGTTTCATCGCATCCGTCGTGAACTGGATCGCTTCTTTTTGATCCACTCCCGCAGAGATTGAAGAATAGACAGCTTCTGAAAATTCATCCACCGCCACCTTCGTTTCGCTACTTGCATCAAGAAGCTCATTTTTGTACTGTGCAAAATCTACGACATTTGAATCCAGAAGTGTACTTACTTTTACAAAGCTGCTCTCAAAATCAACCGCCATTTTTGTCGTTGCAGCGCCTACGCCCACGATCGGAAGTGTCAAGCCTTTCGTCAACAGATCACCTGCTTTAGAAAAATTTTTTCCGACTTTCGCCGTCGTTTCCATCACCTTACTGATCCGCTTTGCTTCGCTTGTGCCGATCGCAGACGCTTTCTCCATGTCGTTTTTAAAATTTTCAATATCGACTTTAATCTCTGTTAAAAGAGGGGCTAATTTTATGCTTCCTGCCATTTCTGTCTCCCTCCCGTAAATTTATGGATCGCATCCTCATCCGCTTCCGTCTGCTGCAATCTCCACAAATTTTTCAAAATTTCTCTTCCGTCTTTAGAAGATTGATAGCTTGCAATCCAACTTTCCCGATTTAGGAGCAAGAAAAAAGAATAAGGCAACTCCAAGACCTCACGGAAATTCAGTCCTGTATACTGACTTATTCTTTTTATAATTCCTGTTTTTAGGTTGTATGCTCTTTCCCAGTTCTCTGTCGGGAAATACTTTTCGCAGATTGCTTTTCCGATTTCTCCTTCCGGAACTGGGATTCGGAGTTTGGGTCTGTATCTGCTTTCAGCCGCAGCGCTGATACTTCCGCAATCAAACGGATAACTGCTTCTAGCGGGAGTTTTTTTATCTCATCCGCCGTAAACTCCCTGCCCTGCCTGTTATGATTTATCAGGAGCAAGCATGCATCGATCCGTTTTTCATATACATTGTCTTCGGACATATCCGCCTCTAACTGATCCATTTCTAAAATCATTCCGACTGTCGGCTCGAATACATCATATTCTTTCCCAAACAGCTTTATTTTCACGGAATTGTTCATGTATTGATCTAAATCTAACACCTTATTGCGCCCTCCTATGCCGCGACAATCGCCGCCGCTTCTTCTTCCGTAAGTTCTTCTTCAAAACTTGCAAGGAAACCTTTTACTTTCTTGATCGCTGTTAATTCTGCATCGATCGTTACTTCTTTGTTCTCCCACGCGATTGCAAATCCCGATCCGCCCTGGCCGATCATCGTAAAACGAATCTTTTTCCCGTTCTCCTTTGTGTGTACTGCCCTAAGCAAAACTGTTTTTAATGCCTTTCCATCCCCGGTAAAAATCAGATCTTTTTTCTTTCCTGCCTTATCTTCCGTGTAGACTCCGGTGGATAAGAGAGACATATTCGCAAGATTCCACGATAAAACTCCCGTCTTTGCCGAGATCGCCTCTTCTGTGATCGCAGACTTTACAATCTGTCCATACTGATTTTTCACATCGTATTTTGTCGGCTTATAATTTACGGTAAACCCAGAAGAGCAATGCCCGACATCATGTTCTTCTGTTTCAATGGTCGCGTGTTCCGGGATCTCTGTTCCGGTAAATTCATACATATACACATCACACGCTCCGATTAAAATTTCGTCATTGTTTTTCATTACGTTTCCTCCAATCAATGATAAAATACAGGGTATCTTCAAACATTTGACACCCATCATTAAATATTGTTCCTCCACCTGCTATACCAGAATGAAAACGGATATTCCCGGTTGTAATATAAGGATCATCTTCTTCCATATCGAGCAGATCTTTCAATTTCACTTCTGTATCTTTGCAAGTATCATAATCCCGGTGCATGATCTTTAACTCAAGCTGACTCTGCTTTACATGTCCGCCGGATATCGGGGTAAATGTATAAACTACACTTACATCGTCTAACACTGTTGTAAATACCGGATATAATTTGCCCAACAGTTTCGGGATCTCCGTTTCGATATAGTTTTTAATGCTAATCTCCATATCAACCTCCGAGTATTTTCTCAATCTGTGCCGCATTGTAGATAATGGCGTATGACAAAAACGGTTTTGGTCTCTGTCCTACCGTAAAATGCATCCCTTTGTATTTTCCTGCTTTCACTTCATACACCCACGGCGTCTTTCTTCCGTCTCCGTTTACAGCGTAAATACCTGTGCCGTTGTGCACATAGGGGGCATATTCCAAATTACTCCCAATCCTGCCGATAATTTCGCTTGCCGTGATTTCCGTCTCACTTGTAATCGACGCCCTAAGATGACCTTGATCGACCGGACAAAGCTGGCGCGCCTCACCTTCCACTACAAGACACGCCTGCGACACTTTCTTCTCCATGTCCAAAGTAATCTTTGCCGTTGCATCCCGGATACTTTGAACAAAATCGTCATTATCTGCCATCACTCCACCACCTTCAACAGAAGATTCGTCATGCGTCCCTGCGGATTACAATCTATAATTCGATAGACAACGTCGTCTTTTACAAGGCGGTATCCCTCTGCTTTGATACTTTTACAGCGCGTCAGCCCTATATGTGTCGATTCCAAATAGGTCGCAGATGCAGCCACCTTCATATCATTTTTCTTGTAAACGGCAGCTTTTACCCCGCCCATGTCAATCCATTTCTGTTTTTCTGCCCCGGATGGAGTTCTGACAGTTTCTTCTTTCTGCAGCCGATACGATTTCATATCTCTGTTAATTGACATATCTATCACCTCGGTAATCTTCTATATCTTCTGATCGTTCGCTTTACCTGATCCGGCAAAGCATCCATATATGTCGTACTTCCGCCGAAGCTTTGGGATTCGCTTGCAATTCCCTCAACTCCGTCTTTGTTAAAACGGATCAGCGTCAGTTCTTTTACAGCCGGAATTACCCCTTCCGGCAGTGACTCTTCATCCTCATAATTTAAGTAACTCCGCATGTCGATGATGCTGTCGTGGATCATGTCTTCCAAAAGCTCCCAGTCTTGTTCAGACATTCCCGGACGCTTCAACAATTCCTTTAAAATCTTTTTTTCCATTCTTCATCACCTCAAAAAGAGAGGGATTACTCCCCCTCTAGGCTGATACCTCTTTTGTGTTTACCGGACTCTTTGTATCGTTTGTGATCTTGACGTTGATCGGATCTGCATCTGCCGCTGTTCCGACTTCAAAATATAATGCTGCACTTGCATCGTCACGGAGTACTTTATCGCCGTACACACAAAGTCCACGGATTCCGTCTGCAAATTTATTCTGCAGACGCATCGCTTCTACTTCATTGATCTGTTTCGCCGCACCGATCGCGGATTTATGGTTTGCAATAATGACGTTTGCCGGAAGTTCCTCGGAACACATCACCTGCATGCCGTTGATTGTCTGACCTTCTACCACTCCATTTTCCAACACTTTCGGGTTTGCCGTGAAGCGCTTATCTTTGGACAGTAATCCGAGATAGTCCGCATTTACCGTCACGAAACGGTTGACTTTCGGAACTTTCTTCTTGGAGAGCATCGTTCCAAGATCTACGATGTAATCATATGCGCTTGCCGCAGTTACTTTCTTCTTCGCAGAGGAACTTCCGATCAGAAGTTTTGTCCCTGCCAACAGCGCCGCGAAAAAGTCTTTGTCGTACGTCTCTGCAAGAACCGCCGCATGTTCTTTCGTTGTCGCCGACAAAAGATCTGCTTTTAACTGCACCTTATCCACATCATCCAGCGCAAACGCAAAATATTTCTTCTTGTCAAATACCATTTCTACCGGAGTCGTGTCGATATCATCCCAGTCCACACTTCCCGAGTAATCTTTCAGTGTTCCCCCTGCAACCCGGTTAAAAATAACTTTCTGCCCTTTAATTTCTGTCGGTTTTGTTGCCAATACGTCCGCAATCGATACGGAATGGAAGTTCGCGAGAAGCGCTCCCTCCCAAAGGGTAGGTTTAAAATTATCTGCTGCCATATTCTTTCATCCTCTCTCTTTCTTATTCTTTCGCCATCGCCGCAAACTGTACCGCCACTTCTTCGGCTGTCATGCTGTCGGCGTTTTGCACAAGTGTATCAAATGCCGTTACCCCTGAACCACCTCCGTCAGGGTTTGCCGGATTTCTTCCCGACAAAACAGGATTAAACAGATCCTTATAGCTTTCCTTCAAGCCTTTCATCTGCTCGTCCAGTCCTGAAACTGTTCCATCATCCGAAACGATCAGTTTTTCACGGTCAATTTTCCCTGCCAGCAATTCCGCGTGTTTCGCATTGTTATCCGCAAGCGCCTTATTGATTGCCGCATCGATCTTCATGCCTTTAATCTCTTTCTCATGGTCAGCTTTTAACTGCTTGATTGTCCCTTCGTGCGTTTTGATCGTCTTCTGAAGCTCCTCGTTATCGGCATTGTTCTTTTTCAGATCCCCGATTGTCTTATTTGCAGTCTCAAGCTCCTTTACCTTTCCGTTATACTGCTCTTTCGGAATGATATGCTTTGGTGCTTCCTCATTCACCTTTTTCATGGTAGCCTCTACATCCAGCTTCCCATCTGCCCCATAAACCGCATTTGATAAAATTTTCTGTAACCACTCCATTTTTCTTTACCTCCATAGATTTTTATACCGGCTCTCCCGGTACTGGGATGTACCGTTGTTCTTTATACCCTGCAACCTATAAAAAAGGGTAGAAAAATAGCACCCTTACGGATGCTTCGTGTGCTCTGTAACCCGGAGCTGGGAGATATTCAGGATCACCTTATCCTTTCTTTACAACCGCCTTTTTCGCAGGCTTTGCTTTTACCAACGCCATTTTTGCGTCGTTACTTGCCGTAGACAACTCTTTGAACCGCTCATCTGTCAGTTCCAGTTCATCTCCAACTGTGACTTTCCTCTTCAGCTGCTTGTCATAATAACTTTTAACGCATACTGCTTTCATGGCACTTCCTCCTTTCCTGCTTTCTGAATATAAGAAGACCACCAATCGTATTCGACCGGTGGTATCTAATCTACAAATTCTGTTAATGGTTTCTTGATTCTGATTGCTTTTTTAATATCTCTTACATACTCATCGTACTCATCGGCTTCATATTCAAGCTCCATATGCCCGAATGGATACCCACCGAACAACTTATAGTACTCTTCATTCAATTTTTTCAATTCCTCTGTTGTCTTTCCATACCACATTATTTTATCAACCTTTCAATCCTTCCACTCACCTCATCGTATGAATTCGGAAATAATGATTTAAACATATCCAAAACCTCTGGATTTCCCCCGTACAAAGCACGCCCAAATTGTGCGAAACTTTCTGCTTCTACTCTTCCAGTCTTTTTCCAATATTCTTTATCGTGCCAATATCCAAGATTTATTTCCCCGCTAGACATTCCGTTTAAAATATCCGAAATGCCTCGATACTCTTCCTTCAACGCCAATTTCTCGGTATCTTTCCTGAATGCTTTTGGATACCTTGAGTATAACATTTCTTCAATGGATTTTCCATAACCTTTCGCAAGGTTCTGCAGCTTATTGTAATCAGATATAACAGATTTACTTAACAATCCATTTTCAATTAACCCATAAGCATCATCTATTTCATGGAATAGTTCATGCGCTAATGTATCAACCTTTGCATTTTTCGCTAGATACACTGTCTTTTCACTAGCCGAATATTTAGACTTTCTTCCTTTTGCCCTTTTTATAGTAGTCCTTTCCAACGATTGGGTTAATAATGTTCTTACACGAATATCATTTATATTTTTAACTTTCTGTTCAAACATCTTTCTCTGTTTTGATATCCCAGTAATACGCTCTACTATTTTCTGTCCGATATCCGATTCTAACTCGTCAGGATGATTTTTCTCATATGCCGCAATCAATTTCTCATCCGTAACCGGAATGATCGTACACCGGCAATTCGCATGCAGCGGAACGTGAACACACTCCTCGATCGGATAGACCTTTTCGTGATATCCACCGCAGATATCGCAGGTTCTTTCATCTTTTGCTGCTAAAATCTGCACATACTTAACATCTGCGTCTTTATAACGCTGCAAGGTCGCATCGTTCAAATAATGCATCGTTTCCGTTCGGACAAGCCTGTGGCATTCATTAAATCCCTGCCCCATACGGTTATGAAGCATGATCGCGATTTCAACCGCCGTTTTTCCCTGCTGCAATCCAGTAAGCAGGATATCATTCAGACTAACTGCCAATTTCTTTTGATTCTTCCAGAGTCTTCCCGAAAAGTTATCCCCTCGCCACGGTGTTTCCATCAGCTTCTCCATCAGTTTCTTATTCGGCATTGAAAAATCAAGATCTCCCATGCCTGCCGCGGTATCCGCATACACTTTTTTGAATCCATCCTGCATGTTTTTCTTTGCAAATGCTTCCGTTGAATGTCCAAGATCCTCTATGATCTTTTCAAACTTTCCGTTCAATTCTGTGAGACGGTTCTGTTTATGCATATCAGAAAGAGAAAGAACCCCATCCTTGCTGTACTTCTCTGCCAGCCGATAGAGTTCATCTTTTACGCTTTCGCTCGCATCGATATAAAACTCCAACAGTTCCCGGTTCTTTTCTTCCAGTGAGTTGTAAGTTTTCCACGTTTCCGACGCAAGTCTCTTTTCCCAGTATTCGCTATTCTTCTCCATTTCCTTCATCCTTTACAATCGGCGCTTGATCCCACGACGGACTATATGCTTCCTTTTGCCTTTTCAACGCTTCCAGTTCTTCTTCCACATCAGACACAAAAGGATGGTGCGCGATCAGTGTTTCATCTGATACGATTCCTTGGGAATTGCTGCAATTTTGAATCTGCTCCGCCTCGTTTATCGCCATATCTCTGTTAAAGACCAACTCTACATCAATCTTTTCGTAATCTCCCTGTCCGGAAATCTGCAAATACAGATCCACAAAATACAATAGCATTTCAAACCCTCTGCTGAACTCCGTTTCCATAAGGTTGCATTTAAGGTCAAGACTGCTGTACATGAATTTCAAAGCCACGCCAGACGGCGCTGATCCGAATTTGTCCAAGTCTTTATTTACCGATTGCCCACTCTCTACAATATCGCGGTTTAACTGCTCGTAGTGCTCTCGCAATGCAGTAATATCCATTTGTGGCGTAAGCGTATCGACGCCTCCATCTTCTGCGTCGTCGATCAAAATTGCTCTGTCTTCATTGAGCTGTTTTATAAAATCTGATAGATTTTGACCTCCATACCCCTTTAAGACAAATATCAGGTTTTTGACCTCATCCATATAGTTCGCCGCTTCACTGCGCCCTAAATCATAGCCATCAATTAAGCTCTTTACAAATTTGACGTCCGGCATTTCGATCTGATTGTTTTTAAACGGAATGAATGGCACCTTCCCCCACGTTTTCCACTCCTCTACACTTTTATAATGCGCTACGGGTCCGCCTGCATCCATACTTTTATCATTGTCGTAGACGAGCATTTGTCCTTCTAAACGGTAATATTTTACGCCGTCCTTTGTCCAAATTTCTACATTCGTAATCTCTTTCTCTTGGTTATACTGCCATACCGTCGTATTGTATACCCGGATCATGGCATCCAGTTCTGTATGGCTTCTGTCCGACCAGTACGGAATGCACTGCTCCGCCGGGATCACGATTGTTTTCAACTCTCCTTCCGGATCAAGATATACATGCAACCATCCGATCCCTTTGTTTGACGCCTCATATCCGAGTTGTGTAAGTTGATACTGAAAGTGTTTCCCAAGCACATCTTTGACCTTTTCGACATAAGTGTCGTTTTTATCTGTTCCGTCTGTTTTATATGTAACCGGCTTAGTAAGCAAGTATGCAATTTTCTCATCTACCTGAATTTTATACTTCGCATGGGCAAGTTTATTGTTCGCCCTCCATGTCTCTTCCTCTTTATGCCCGTCTACTTTCCTTGTAATTTTTCGGTTCTTAATATCGTTATCCGCCTGATAGTACCGTTCCCCCTCTTGCATCAACTTATATTTTCCCGAAGCTTTAAATTTCTCTATCATACTTACAACTCTGTTGTCCGTAAGTACGTTGCTCTCTGTTGCCGCTGCCATTCCCGCTTTCACGCCCTTTCTGATTTTGTTCCATAATTCTTTTATTTTCACCTTGTCACCTCGTTCCAAGTGTTCTTAATCCGCCGCCTTTTAAGTCCGAAACCTCGTAATCGTCTAGAGCGTACCATATTGCCGATAATGTATGCGGATCGATATTAAATTCATCTTCGATGATCTCGTCATCTTTATCTACCGCAAAGGTCAAATCCTGAAGCTCATCGATCGTATTCGGACAGGCATCGGAGCATACAATCTTTTTAAATCGCTTTACTTTCTTCGTATACATCGCCCTGCTGCCCTTGAACTTCTTACACGCTTTCATTCGGAAGCCTGACTGTTTGTAATATCTTATTGCCTTTGGTTCAGCGCAATCTGCTTTAATCACAATATCCTTCCAGTCTTTCATATCTTCCGCAATCTCCGGGTCTGTTTTATTCCGACTGTAATATTCTCGGTAAATATATAAAATCTTTTCGTCGTGATCCACAATCATCCGAAGCGCAGCATTGTATGATGTAACAAAACCGAAGTCCATACCATTCTTTTCAAGTGGGGTTCTAATTGCTTTAATTTCCTTTTCAACCTGATTTGCAGGCTCTACAACAAACTGCGGGAACACGAGCGATCCATTTACTCCGAACCGCCCTTGCCTTGCCACACGGTACAAATCCGGGTCATGTGTCTGCAAGTCATCCAACTGCTCCACATACTCTTTAGGCACAAAAAAATTGTCGTCAACAGTACTATGATGGTAGTACGTGTTCCCGACAACTACGGTTCGCTCTTTATATAGTTTCTCATCATCTAAAACAAATACTTTCTTCTTTTTGTCCTGAAAGAAATATTTATAACACCAGTTTCCTTTACTGACCGGGTTTGTTGATAGAATGATATGATTGCTTAGAGTCGGATGTCTCAAACGTCCGAGTATCTCCTTGAATCCTGCGTATTTCACTTCTGAACACTCCTCAATCCATACGATGGATACACCGTTCAAAGATTTTAATTTTGCCGGTTTGTCCATCCCTTTAAAAATAATCCTGCTGCCATTACTAAACTTGACCTGCATCGGCGATGATGTAAACGTCAAATAGCCATCAACACCCATAGCTTCAGCGACTTCCTGTAGGAGGTCATAACAAGAGTCTCTGATTGTATCAAAAACCTCTCGGACAACCAAAGCTTTTCGTTTCTCTTCAAGCAATTTTTTAATCAGTTTTACGGCTACATGATAACTCTTGGAGCTGCCATATCCACCGACTAGAAAATAAAATTTATAGTTCCAGTCATCCACAAAATCATAGAAGTGATCATTTAATGCAAAATCAATATTATCCGCCATCTTGCTTCTCGCTCGCTTTCACAAAAGTGATCTGAATCGGCTTTTCTTGTTCCTTATCGGAATTAAATAATCCAAGATGTTTTCCAAGATCCACTAACGCAGACCTTTTGTCGTACATTTTGATTTCTCTTTCTGTTCCGAACTCATTCGGTTTTATTTTAATCGACTGAATACATGCCAAATCATCTTCGGAGGCATCTTCCCTCACGGTTGCTGTTTTCAGATCCACTGCGTCCGTGATCTTTGCAAATGCAATTTTGGCCAACTCCTGAAGTACGCGATCTTGATTAACCCCTGTCCTTCGTGAACGTTCCGCCATTGCTTTCGCGATTGCTTCCGAAATGTTAGGTTTTGTTAAGTTTTCACATCCGATCTCTTTTGCCGTGGCCGGAGAATACCCCGCCCGAATGGCTGCCTGAGTGGCATTCAGGTCAATCAAATATTCTTCTACAAATCTTTTCTGCTTTTTTGTCATCCGGGCTCACCACCTTTCATCCACTTCCGAAATAATACCCACTTTTTTCTAATAATTTTTTATAATTAACTCCCTGTAACGACGTGGGTTAGTTTTCGTTACAAGATTATCCTGCCGATCTACTTCGATCAGATCATATCCTGCGTACAAGTCCCGGATCTCCTGACAGTCATTGTAAGACAGGATAAACTTACCTTTAATCCGGGAAAGCGTATCCCTCAGTCTCACATGATCTTCCGGCTGAAACTTGTCTGGATAATATTTTTCTGCATCGTAATACGGCGGATCGCAATAAAATAATGCCGACTCCCGGTCATACGTTTTTATAAGACGCTCAAAATCGACATTCTCAATTACTACTCTATTCAATCTCTTCGATGCTTCTTGCAAATAGGCGATTGTTTTCTGCATATTCCTCGGTCGCACACCAAACGAATCAAGGTCAGCACCAAAACTTAGTTTTATTCGACAGTAGAACCTCGCTGCTCTCTGTATGTCTGTCATGCCCTGAATCTCATTTTGGGCAACACAGTTGAAAAACTGTTCCCTGGATATCAGCGTCCAGTCCAGCTCTTTTTGTAATGCATCTGGATGATATTTTACACACCGGAACAGATTCACCAGTTCTCCGTTCACATCGTTGTATACTTCCATGTCCGCATGCTTTTCTTTGTCGAACAGTACCCATCCGGCTCCACCAAATACCTCAATGTATCTGTCAAAATTCTTTGGAAACTGTTCCATGATCTTTCTTTTCAGTAGTTTCTTGCCACCGATCCAGCTTATAAAGCTATTCATTTTATCAACCCTCTTTCTGTAATACATCGTGGGTATTATTTCAAGAGGTGAAGCGGAGCACCCGGAATTGAACCGGGACACAGGGCGCTACCCTGCACATCTGCCGTTGATGATATACTCCATTAAATGGACATAAGAAAAACGTCCCGCAAATGCAGGGCGTCTTTACTTGGTTTACGCAAGAGTAGGGGGAAGAGCCGCAGGCGCTTTGCCTTTTGGCTCTAGTATTATTATACATGTGCGTTTTGTGCTTTGTGTGCGTTTTCGAGATAACTATCTATTTTTCTGCTTATGCGACTTCTGTCTAAATGCACTGCCTTAGCCACATCCTTTTGTCTGCGCCCATCTACGAAGCACATTCTGAATATCCGTCTCGTCAGGCTTTCATCAATATTTTCGATAAAAGTCTCGATTTCCTCGCATTCCTGCTCCAGCTGCTCCTTCCGTCGCTGATCCCGACACTGAAGGCGATCATACTTCTCCTTGTCAAATCCTACCACGCCCTGTAGCATGGGGTATCCCTTGCTGTAATCAAAGATTACGTCATTCCCGATCAACCCCTCATCTCTCCATCGGTTTTTGAGTATGTAATCCAGCTCCAGAATCTCATCCTTTTTACTCCGGTATCCCTGGAGCAATTCCTTCGTTATCTCCATCCGCATCACCCCTTAATCCACATCGTCTCTGTAAATATTCCCACGCTGCCTCTCGCCGGATCTGCTGCCCCTGCGCTCGGATCAGCGCGGCAGCACTTGGTTTGTTTGTGTTACTCAATGTATCATCTCCTTTTTCGGTCTGCCTCGTTTCCGTGATCCGTCTTTTCCCGCATCGCTTTCCATTTTTACCTCTCCATTAAAATCAACTTAATTCAACCGATCTAACGGACATTCGCCGCTCTCTCGTTGCATATCACACTCGCCGTAGTCGTCTATCGTATTTCTGTACTCACAATAGTTTTCGCAAATGTCCTCACAAACCTCTTCAATGATCGTTACTGTGCTTTTTGTTTCATCTTTCATCTCCGCTCTCCTTTCACTCAACTCGTGAATGACTTAAACAAACCTAATCTGCCCACTTCCTTCTTCCTCTGTTCGGAAGTTCGGCAACCGTTCTCCAACCTTCAGATACGGGCAGTTTGCTCCTACCAGTTTCTGTGCCATAATCGGCACAACACTGTTCCCAATCCGTGCCACCTGTTTTGTAATCGGATATGATTTCCACCTGTAATCCCGGTCAATGATGTAATCCTTCGGAAAGCCCTGCATCAGTTTCAGTTCTTCCGGTTTTAGCATCCTGAGGAAGATGTCATTCAGGATATACTTTTCCCCCTCAATATCCAACACTACATTCACCAGTCCGAAATGCCCCGGCGATGTTGTAATGGTGTGTAACGGTTCATCGCATTCCTGTCCGATCCCGCTTTTATAGAACTTTGTAATAAATGCAGTTACAAGTCGGTTATGATCCACAGTTGTTATAGTACTACACGGATTACTCAAGTCGCTCCCACAGCCTGCATAATTCCCGCCATATGCCTTGTCCAAATATGAAACAAACAGTTTTCCCCCATCCTTTACAATATATGGTGCAGGATTTTCAATGATATATTTTCGAATTCCGTTTGCAATTCGCTTCATAGTCGCATCTGCCAGTGGCTTCGGTCTATCAAATATAGACCGTCCCAAATCAGACCAGTCTATGTAATCTCCGCATGCCTTCCAGTGTGGTTCTCTATCCTTGAAATGTGTCGGTGCCGGCCAGACAATCTCCCGACCATCCCGCCGGAATATTGCGTACCAACGTTTCCGTGTTGTAGGCGCTCCATAGTCTGCTGCCACAAGCTCCCGGCAGTCAAATACATATCCGAGAGACTTCATGGCTGTTATGAACTTCTGATAATCCTCTCCGCGGCGCTCCTTGATCGGATGTCCGTCTGCGTCAAGCGGGCCCCACTGTTGAATCTCTTCCACGTTTTCCATCAGGATTATATCCGGTAGGATAGCCTTCGTATGCTTATACACGGCCCACGGAAGGATCCTTAGACCTCTCTCACGGGGTTTCCCCCCTTTCGCCTTGCTATGGCTCGTACAGTCCGGCGATGCCCACATAAGAGCCACATGCCGACCTTTCACATATTTTTTCAGATCCACCCTAAAAATATCTTCTGTCAGATGTAATGTATTCGGATGGTTCGTTTTATGCATCAGAATTGCATCCGGATCGTGATTGATTGCAATATCGACCGATCGCCCCAGCGCCATCTCAATTCCTACGCTTGCCCCACCTCCACCGGCAAAGCAGTCTATTATCAAATCTCTCTTCATCTCTCGCAAGAAGCCCGGTATACCATTGCCCCGGCCGGAGGCTGGCTCCTTTCTTTTTTTACTCAGACAAAAACCACCATGTCTTTTGATTTTTACCGTATCCTGTCTGTGCTGTGTCTACACCGATATCTCTCTTTGCTTTATTGAGATCCGCTCTCTTGATCCCTGTAGCATCTGCCATCCTCAATACCTCCGCGCCATCGATCCAACCACCTGCCAATGTCTCTTTCAAAAAACGAACCGCTTTGTCGTAATCGGTCATCTTTAACACCTGTGCACATTCCTTAACATCTTCCTTTACTTTCTCAAGCTGAAGGGTATTTGCATGTACTTTACTCCAAATTTTCTCGATAAGCTCCCCGTACTCTATAATAGCCTGATGGATTTCTCGCATTTCTTTGTGCAGGTTTTCCAGTATCTTGATTTCTCCCTGTGATCCAGTTGCTTCCTCCTGCTTGATCAGACTCCCCTGTTCCAATCCGAGCAGCAAACACATAAGCCGTTCTACCTCCGCTGGCTGATCCGGATTCTTTTCCATCAAGCCGACGAAGTTCTTGTTCTTCGTCATGTCCCTAGATAAATCTGCTTTTGTCTTGCCCTGTTTTTCCAACTCTAGGCAGAGACGATTATAATCAATCGTTACTTTCTCCATTCTTTTGCTGTACCTCCTATCTATTCCCGATCAACTGACTCTCCAATGCATCCATGTCGTACTGCCGCCGCTCAAAATTGTTATTATTTATCTTCTTTCCTTTTCTTACTCCAAAATCTTTTCGCTTCTTTTCTGTCTTATAGAAAGACTTCCATCCGCTAGCTGTTGCCTTCTTCACGATGGCGATCCGCTCCTCTTCATTATCGCTCAAACTCAACAGATCTTCCCTCAATGCCTGAATCTGTTCCTCTTCAATTTCTCCGAAATTCTTCTTGCGGACAAGAAGATACATCTGGAACGCCCGTTCCAGTTCTGAGGAGAACGCTATATTATCTATATTTTTATTTTCTTTTATTTCTAGGGTACTTTCTTCGGAATTATTTTGATTTTCTTCCGAAGAAATTCGATTTTCGTCTGAATTAATTCCATTAAAGGGTGCATTTAATAAAGACTCCCCTTCCTCGGCTTTTCCGAGGAGCCAATACTGATCTGTATAGAGCCGTCTTTTCATGCGCTTTACTGCTATCTCGTAATAGCGACGCTGAATTCCAACAGAGGTGATGATGTTTTTCGTCATGAGGTCATCATCAAGGAGACCTATCTCAGAGCAAAAGTGCACCACTTGCACGACAGCCTTTTGGCTCTTCACCCACTTGTTCCCGATCATCTTTATGATCATTTTCGATAGCTTATCCAAGGGGATCTCTGCGTAGTATCCGTGCTTGTATACGATACAGAGTATACAGTCATACACGGTCACACCCAGTGGACCATACCGATCCAGTAAATCAAAGATTTTATCATCTTCATAAAAATCTATCATCTTCGGAAAGTAAGTCAGACCTTTTTTATTGGGAGCACCACGTCCCATCAAGATCACCTACCTTCCGTTTGTATATTCCTCAACCGTAATATCAAGCCCTTCCACCGCGGAATAGGCTTTCTTCGCGATCGTGAATACGATCTGCGTATCATCGTGATATGCTGCTCCGTTCAGTGCATCTGCAACAACCTTTACAATATTATCAATATCCGGCTTCTTCAATGGTAGAATATCCCCGGAGAGCATCTGCTGCTGGCGTTTTTTCGATGCACTCTTCGGCGGCTCAAACCTTGCTATGATCCGAAGTGTAACCGGTGTTTCCTTTTCAAATCGGATTCCACCGGATGCCTGCATATACATTGTCTTGATCAAATTCTCATACAGCAGATCATTCTCTGGCGTATACGAAACACAATGCTTCAGATGAGCATTGTAAACAGTACGTGCCCTAGCTTTTCCTTGAGGTTTTCCGGGGACCTGAAATGTGACTGACTGCACGCTTCTTCTCCTTTCCTCGGTGCCAGTAACAAAGACCGACACCGATGAGACCACAGTTTACAAGTTACATGTGACATCTATCATAATTCTTAGGAGATAGCGCTATTACGCGATGATCGTCAAATTTTCTTTGCACGCGCTCGGAAGTGCATGCTCAAAATAATCCTTTATCTTAAGCATCGCTGCATGTTTCCACAATCCGTTATCCGCTTCCACAAGCTTAAACATAGGAGCTCCGTTCCCATCATCCTTAACGCGGAATACATAAAGACTGGATGGTTGATCAATTTCGGCGAATGTCCTGTACGGAATTAGACTCACTGGATTCGGCACCTGTACATCGACACGCTGTACGCCAGTCCTGATCGTTGTTTTCTGTGAAATTCCATCATCTGAATAATCTGCTGTTGTTCCCGCCTGAATATTCCCTGCAACCTGCATAATCAATTTCAGGTCATCGTTCTCCACAAAGTTCGCCTGCAGTTCAATTAAAAAGCGTTCCTGATCATAGTAATTATCAAATCTAAACTCGTTTATGATGGCATCACATACAAAGAGAGTTTCCCTGCGGCGCTCCGCAAGAAGACCGGAGTATAATGTCACTTCCTTCTGGTTCCTGATATGTAAGATCATCTTCTCCCGGAGCTCTTCCTTCTTTCCGGTAATGTAGTCCACCATTGCAGAAAGGGTGTTCACATAGATCGGATCTGCCAGATCTTCCCTGCCGTATCTTTTAAGATCCTTATTGCAGTAGGTCTTCCCCGCAATCTCTGTCACGATCGGCTGCATACTCTCTTCTTTCAGTCCATTCACATACTGTAACGCTTCTTTTAATCCTTCAAACATCTTTCTTATCCTCCTTATGCTTCTCTTGCTTTTCTCAGATCTACTACATTACCGCCGGGTGCCTGTCCGACGATTTCTCCGGTGTCCGTATCAACAACTTTCCCGTCGATCTCCTGAACCGGTACGGCGGGCTGCTGTGCCGTCATATCCTCCATAGACATCTGCCCCGGAATCTGGTTCCCAATCTCACCCACCTCAATCTCTCCGCTCTTCAGATCCTTCCGGATGCCGAGAGCAGTCACAGCTCCAAGCGTCGGTGCCAGCGCAGACTTCGTTGTGATGCTGGTCGTAATAAAATCCCTCTGTTCGTTCGGCTTCATGGTGATTGTCACGGTAATCTTCCGAGCTGTCTTCGCCTCTGTATTCGGATCCGCGATGTTTCTCGCCACCGCCTCCATCTCCCGATTGATCTGCTGGGTCAATTCTCCGTTTGAGAACTGTTCAATGTTAATGTGTTTCATAGTGTTTGTCTCCTTTCTTTATGAATTCATATATCTGTCAATTCCATGTGCCAGATCCGTTTTAGAGCCTTCTTTCCATACATCCCAGAAATTAATTGTGCGGGATTGAGGTCTTTCTTTTGCGAGCTCTACCTTGATCTTCAGCGGAATCGGTACCGCATCCCCGATGACCAGCACCTCTCCCGGACTGAATGTAGTCGTGGAATCGATGATATCCTCATTTCCGTCTGGCAGCATGCCTTTGACCATAGATTTATCTGTCTCATTGTTCAGCTTTGAAACAATGAAGTTTGCACACTGCGCCATGATGGTTTTGTTCAGTTCTGAGGGACGCTGGCTTGCTACAAAAAGCGTCATGCCAAACTTTCGCCCCTCTTTTGCGATGTTCTCGAAGATCTCAACCATACGCCGTTCGGAAGCAGAGAGTTGAAAGTTATTCGGTATATAAACATGGGCTTCATCGCACACCAATGTCACCGGTGTAATTTCTCCACCTCTAAACGTCTGCTGCACTCCGTAAATCAGTTTTGTTACCGCCCCGATCACCGCGATGGCAACATCATGTGGCATATTGGAGAGGTCAATATTTTTGACCGGCTTATCATTGCCAAGGATCTGAACCAGCAGTTCTGCCAGATAACTCTGATCAGCATCCCGAAAGAGAAACGCCAGTCTTGCATCATTTTCTTTTGATTCCAATGTACTGATAATGCTATGAAGACGTCCGTTGTATTCGCCTTTTACTTTCTTAGGCAGTCCTGCATTGGCTCCAGTCTTGTAAAACTCTCCTGTCTCCACCTGCTCCTCATTCAGCCCTTTGAGATAGTCAATCAGTTTTTTATAGCTGAAATAAACCGGCTTCCCTTCATTTCCATCGGGACAGATCTGTTTATAACATTTCCGGAGCGCTGCCATGGCAACCGTGGCTGACTCCTCTTTGATCTTCAAAATATTTGAGACCATATCCGAAAATCCGAACATCCAGATTGGAAACGGCATTGCTGAACTAAATGAAATATTCCGGGCATATGACAGCTCCCCGTATTCCCCATGAATGTCAAACATTATAATATTCGCCCCCGGTAGCTTGCTTGTCTCCTCTAGAATCTTGGTCACTGTCTCCGATTTTCCAGAACCGGTATTTCCAACAATGCAGGAATGCCTCTGAAAGAAACGGTTGCCATCTACCCATGCCGGGCAATGATAAACGGCATATTTTCCGATACAGAACCCGCTGTCCGGTCGGCTGATCATCTTTGAAAACTCTTCTCCATCAATCTCACGGGCGGTGATATCTGTTGTAGGATACTGATCCAAAGCCTTACTGAATCTTCCATTATGGACACTCCCAATAATCGAGCACTCCACCACTTTGATGCTTGCCCCTCCCAGTATGAAATCATCATCCGAAATACCTGCTTCTGCATCGTTATCTGTCACTGCCGTCACCATCGTAACCAGCTCTGCTGTCCCATCTGTAATAGAGATTAGGTCATTGATCCTGACATTGCTGAATTCCTGCTGATCCGTCCGGATCTGTACTTTGTCGCTCAAAATTTTAATTAACTTCAACTCTATAATCCCTCCAATAGCTCACTATAATTCCTGATACGAGCTTCCTTAACGCTCTTGCAATAATCACATTTCCCGCAGTATACCGGCTCCTCCTGGCCATATTTCACACGTGCATAATGTTCAATGTTTTGCTCAATCTCACGCAGTGCAATATCAAGCACCGGCTGCGTAATCTGGAAGATATCCAGATCAATCGTCCGCTCTTTCGTAGCTACGGCCAAATAGAACGGCAACTGTTCTCCGGTAACGAGCTCCACACCTTTCTGATAGACAGCTCCCTGCAGGTCATACCGCCACAGAGGAAGGGTCCGGAATTTCTGCACTACTTTCAGATCAGTAATGCAGATTCCGGGAAGATAGCTGTCCATCTTCATCTTCCACGGATACCCAAACAGTTCGAAGGTCATAATCCTTTGCTTTTCTCCCGACATAAACCGCAGGAATGTATCGTCCTGATTTATTCGTGCAATGATTTCATTCGCTTTCTTAAATTCACTGCGTAACTCCTGCTTCTGTGTAAACACGGCTGGATGCTCGTTTATAAACAAGTCTAATGTTCCTTCAAAATAGGAATGTGCGTCTTTCAAGAGATGACGATAAGCGAAATTATGTTTCTATAGAAAATCAGAAGTTAATTATCAATCAGTATGCATCTAACAATGGAATGGTTATTGACCGATGGTATGAAGATGACGGAGTATCAGGTTATATTTTTGACAGACCGGGATTTAGGCAGATGATGGCTGATTTGGATAAAGATATTGATACCGTATATGTGAAAGATTTCTCGCGTCTTGGCAGACATAATGCGAAGGTTCTTTTGCTTTTGGATGAATTTCAGGAACGGGGAAAACATCTCATTGTCATTGATGATAATTACGATTCTTTTGATTCCAGCGACGACACCATTGGAATTAAAACATGGTTCAATGAGCGTTATGTAAAAGATACCAGTAAGAAAATCAAAAGAGCGATCGGAGCCAGACAAAAAGAAGGCACTCTTATGACAAAACCGCCTTTCGGATATTGCCGGGATACGAAAGACAAAAGTATCATCAAAATCGTTCCCAAAGAGGCAGAATTTATCAAAATGGTTTACGATCTTTATATCTCAGGATCAGGTTATCGCAAAATAGCAAATTATTTGACCGACCAGGATATCCCAACGCCTTCTATGGTACAGCGAGAACGAGAAATTGAAGAAGGTCGCATAAGCAAAAAGAAAGTTGCAACCATTTGGTCTGACAGCATGGTGAAGGAATTATTAGATAATGATTTTTACATTGGAACTTTTCGTTTGAGAAAACGTGCCAGAAATACAGTACACGGAAAGGATAAACGTGTTCCAAAAGAAGAACAGTGTATTTTTGAAGATCATCATCCGGCAATTATTGATAAATCCACTTTTTCTCTTGTGCAGGAATTAAAAGAAAAGCGTAATCGCACAAATTATCGTGGAAGCAGGGGGGAATGGATCGGTTCAGAAATTCCCAATCCTTTTGGAAGCTGTTTGTTTTGTAAAGATTGTGGAAGTCGTTTGACACCGATTAAGCGTCAAACATCCAGCAGAGAAAGAAAATATTATATTTGTACTACCTATAATACGAAAGGCAGGCGGTATTGCGAGAAAGCGCATCTGATTGAGGAAAATGATTTGATGGAAGATGTGCTGAATTATATTAAACTGTGCAGAGAAGCGCTTTGTGAAGTAATTTCCACATATGATATGAGGGACTTTGATGCAGAAAAGAAAACACTGGCAGAAAAACGACAGGACATTCAAGAAGAAATTCAAAACCGAAGAAATCAACTGAAGATACTTTTAACACAAAAAATAAAAGATTTATCCATAGCATCTGAAAATGAGGATTTGATCCATGAAACCTATAATTCTATGCAAAAAGATCTACTGGCGCAGATTCATGGTATGGAGATACAGGAAAAAGAACTGAACGAAACTACTATAGAAACACCGGATGTAAAGGACAAATTGAGAAATGCATTGGATGTAGTTGATAAAATCATTGCAGGTGGAACTCTTGACCGAAGAGATATTGAATTGTTGATTGAGAGAATTGACGTAGATAAAGAAGGAATGCCGGAAATTACTTTAAAATATGGTTTGTCTGATTTAATCAATTACAGTCCTGCTGATGAGATGAATCGCCGGGAAAATACTGTAATCGCTCTTGTAATGAAGCTGATTATAGAAGATGAACGTGGATATACATCTGCAAAATACTTGTCAGAACATATCACAGCATTGGGATTTAAGAAAACGAAACAAAGTATTTTACCTTATATCAATTTGATGAAAGAATTAGGAATTTTGGAAGATACGGATAATCCGCTGAAACCTTACAATATTGTGAAAACAAAAAAAGAGATTATGATATTGATGCATCAATATCTACCGGATTTACCGGCTCAAATGACTTCTAAACAATTATCGGACAATTATTTACATTATTATGGTGGTAACAGGCGGTATGCCGGAAATGGTATTTGAATATATTTTAAAAGAGAACGGAATTGACCCTGAAAAAGATCTTACAATTATCCAAAATATTGATTTCGGATCTACAGCTCCGGCTTTTGCGGATGGCCGCGGAGATTTTACGATTGAATTTGAGCCCGGAGCGACTTCTCTTGAATCCGAAGGAAAAGGTCATGTTATTGCATCGCTTGGCAAAGACAGCGGCTATGTTCCTTACACCGCATTCAGCGCCAAAAAAAGTTATCTGAAAGAAAACCCTGATGTGATCCAGCGTTTTACAAACGCGCTTCAAAAGGGAATGGATTATGTCCGCTCTCACAGTCCTTCCGAAACCGCATCTGTAATCAAGCCTCAGTTTCCGGAAACAACACTTGAGATGATCACGACCATCGTAACACGTTACTATGAACAAGACACGTGGAAAAGCAATCTGATTTTTGAAGAAAGCAGCTTTGATCTGCTTCAGGATATCCTAGAAAGCGCCGGGGAGCTTGAAAAAAGAGCTCCGTATAAAGATCTTATAACGACTGAATTTGCAGAAAATGCCGCCAAATGATATAATAGCTTATATTTGATGTGACAAACACTAAAACAACGGGAGATTTTTATGATTGACAAAAGACTTGTTCCTTACAGCGGTTTAAAAAAAGAACCTTTTTCAGGCAGCCATAACGGAATGCGGTACATGATGCGTTCAGACAATGGCAGAGACAGCACAACATTCACCGTTTTTGTCTATCCTGAACCATGGTGTTTTGAACAAACGCCGGAAGATCAAATTGAAAGTCATACTTTTGACCTTTCCGAAGAAGGGCTTGATCTGGCGATCACATGGTTGTGGGAGCGGTTTGAAGCCGAACGTGACCGTTGGACGCAGGCATCACAGGAAATAATGCATACTGTCAAAAAGCATACACTTTAGTTTCTTTTTAGAAATTTTAATTTTTCTTCCATATATTGTCACATCACATTCACAATTACGTGTTATCTTAAATATATGAAAACGATAGGAAACACAAAACAGTGTATTCCCCATCGTCCATAACAACAGAAAGCATGATCAAAATTCAGTTTCTGTTGTTTCCATAAAAGGAGACGACGACTGTATATGCAGTCGGTATGTACAGTCGTCGGACTTCGCCTAAATATGAAAAATATTAAAACAGCGGTATCTTATTATCTGTTAAGGATCGACTGTTATTCATTCAAAAACAATATTTTCCCCTCATCGATCCACAAATAGTCAGGAAATCCTTTTTTCTCTATTTCTTCCATTTTTTCCCTTTGAACAAACCAACAAATCATAGTTTTGTCTTTTTCACCGTTTTTTTCTGTACTGTTTCCTATTCTATTCTCTGCCGCAATATAATAGTTCTGCTCAAACGGAAGGCGGGCGCTGCTCTCAAGTTGAAATTTAAGCATATTTTCTCCCCTTGTTCCCCACACAGGAATAAAATCATGTGCCCGATACCCAATCCATTTCGCATCTTTTGGTACTTTTCTCTTTGTCTTTAAGCAAATTCCCCACTCCTTTGCTTCTACTGTATGATCATCTATATAGATAATACTTGAGAAATTTTTACATCCTGTAAGTATGGCGGCAGTCTTATTTTTCGGATTTTGAAACAGCTCCTCGGTTTTGCCGGATGCGACAATCCTCCCCTTATCCATAACGAAAAGCTCTTCACTAAAACGGTAAATTTCATCTCGATTATGTGATACCATAATCACAGTTCCCATATATGACTCTAACATCTGAAGCACTTCTTGCTCCAATCGGTCTTTTAAATACAGATCAAGAGCGGAAAAGGGCTCGTCTAATAAAATAACTTCCGGTTCATAAGCCATAATCCGAGCAAGCGCCGTTCTTTGCTGCTGTCCTCCGGAAAGCTGCTTTGGATAATGTTTTTCCAGACCTGCCAGACCAAACTTTTGAATCATCTCTTTGACCCGCTTATGTATATCCTGCTTATTTCCTTTTAGCCCGGCCGCTATATTTTGCTCTACTGTCATCGTCGGAAATAGCGCGTAATTTTGAAACAAGTATCCAACTTTACGTTTCTGTGTTTTTAGATTTGTTTTCGTTTCTTTATCAAATAATATATTTCCGTCTATCTTAATGTGACCACTATCAGGAGTCTCTATTCCCGCAATACTTTTTAATGTCATACTTTTACCGCAGCCTGATGCCCCTAAAATACCGATTCGTTTTGACTGACTTTTAAAATTGATATCCAAACTGAATTTATCCCATTTTTTCCGAATCAGCATATCAATCGCCATCTTTTACCACCTCCCGATATTTTTCATCTTTCGTCCGGAAATGAAATTCATAAGAAAAATAATGACAAAAGCGATCAGAACTACAACCGAAACCCAAATTCCTGCCGTAACATAATCTCCGTCCTGAATGACCATCGCAATCTTCTGAGCGATCGTCCCCGTCTTTCCTTGTATATTTCCTGCCAGCATAGACGTCGCCCCATATTCTCCCATCGCTCTTGCAAATGTCAGGATTGTTCCTGACGCAATTCCCGGACCGGCAGTCGGTATAACGATTTTCCAAAAAATTTTCGTCTCTGACATGCCGAGTGTACGGCCTGCATACACGAGATTCACATCAATTTGCTCCATTGCCGCTCTTGCGTTTCGATACATCAGCGGAAACGAAATTACAATCGCGGCGATCACACATCCAATCCATGTCTGCACGACTTTAAAACCAAACTCTTCAAATAAAAATGCTCCGACCGGTCTTCTCCTGCTAAACAACAACAGTAAAAAAAAGCCTGCTACCGTAGGAGGCATCACCATAGGAAGCGTCAAAATCCCATCTAGCACCGCTTTTTTCCCCGGGGAAGCTTTTACTGCTTTTCCAGCCGCAAATATCCCGAGAAAAAACGAAATCACCGTAGCTGCCACACCTGTTTTCAAAGAAATATACAGAGGGCTCCAATCCAGATTTTTCAATATTTCTGTTACTTCATCCATTATTTATACTCCACATCTATTTGCGTACGAATGCATTATCTCCTGCCTTAACCTGATCTGAATGCACACTATTTTATATCCGTATCAAAATAATATGACTCAAACACTTTTGCCGCTTCATCAGATAAAAGAAAATCCATAAAATCTTCCGCCGCTTCGGTCTGCTTTTTATCAGCTTCTTTATTCACAATCTGAGCGATCGGATAGATCACATCTCCGGTCAGATCAGAACTTACTTTTTCTAAAATCTTAATATCGTCTTCGTATCCGTATATATCAGAATAATAAGTCGTTCCCACTTCGCATGAACCTTCCGCGACTGCCATCAGCACTTTGCTTACGTTATCCTGCTCGCTGATCTCAACTCCTCCAAACGCTTCGGAAATTTCCTGTGCCGTAATAGAATCCGGATCGTTTGAAGTATGGATAATTCCCATATTCACAAGAGCCTGTCTTGTATATTTTCCGACAGGAACGCTTCCTCCTGCCAGCGCAATGCTCTCTGCATCCTGAAGGTTTGCCAGCCCTTTGACTTTTGTTTTGCTGTCTTTAAGCGTTATAACGACAACCTGATTATTCACCACATCACTTCTCGTTCCGTCTACAAGAAATCCGTCTGCTTCAAGCACATCCATCTGTTTCTGAGCTGCCGAAAAGAAAAGATCGCATTCATATCCTTCTTCAATCTGCGTCAGAAGAGTTCCGGAACTATCCGCGTTGTATATGATCTTCACATTCGGATGATCCTTTTGATACTCCTTTGCAAGTTCCGTCATAACTGTATTCAGACTCGCCGCAATAAAAACCTGTATTTCTGTTTCCTCCTCTGCCGTAGCCTTTCCTTCTGTACCCATATCCCCGGCAGATTCTTCTCTTTGCTTTTTGCCGTTTCCGGTATCGCTTCCCGCTTTGCAGCCAAACATGGCAACTGAAAGGGCGAGAACAGCAATCACTGCAATGACTCTTTTTTTCATATTATTTCCTTTTCTTTTATTTACGCTTTTTTATTTTCTTCCGTTTCTTTCCCCAGATTCTCCAGATCCCTCTTGCTGTCGATATCTTTGAGTTCTTCCCGGCTTGTCTCTATGATACGTACCTTTTCTTCGTATTTTGTAAGCATTTGTCTGCCGCCTTCATCCCCTGTTAATTCTAATAATTCCGCAAAACAGTGAGCCGGCCACAAAACCGGATTTCCTTTTTGTCCCCGATATCCCGCACAAATAACGTTTTTCTTATGCAGCGCCGCATCGTTTAATATTCTTTGGATTGTGGATATTTTCAGTTTCGGCTGATCGCACACTGAAAACAGGATTCCGTCCGGTGCACCCGATTTTCTGTCTGTCCCGCTCTTAAAACTATGAGATACTGCCTTTAAGCCAAGTACGACAGAATGTGCGATGCCTTTTTCCGGCTCTTTATTTCTCACAACAAAGATTCCTCTTTTTTCGGCTTCCTCTATAATCTTCTCATCCCCTGTAACAATAAACAGTTCAACGGATGAAAAAGCCTGCATTTTATCCATCATATGCATATACATCGGCTTTTGATCTATCTTTGCGTGAAGTTTGCTTTCCCCACGTTCCCCTGAGAATCTTGTTCCCTTTCCCGCCGCCAATATAACGACTGCATAATGCCCTTTTATTTTTTCAAAGCGCTCTGCCGCTTCAAGCGCTCCGCCTCCTATTGCTCTTGCCTTGTCCGAAATCGTCTCGCAGTGGGAACGCTCCGCGCGGGCATCTATATCTCCGATTTTCAGATTCTTCTTCACATACGCCCCCGGCTGCAGCATTCCTCTCACGATCCCGCCCATTTGGGCGAAAACCGGTTTTCCTCCGGTTACTGCAACAATCTGCCCTTTTTCGACTATATCGCCGATTCGGACTTTCGGTTCTATTATCCCGTCTTCCGAAGCACGAATGAGACGCTCGGTCGTATATCCTCCTATGTTTCCCGGAACTCCTGTATCCGCAATAGCGCTTCCTTCCCATATTACCGAACCGAGAGTATGACCTCTTTTTGTCTCGATCACACAATGACAGTCTTTTCCCGCTGTAAATCCCGGACCTATTCCGATCACAAAAGGAGCGTCCGTAATCTTAGTTCCGGTATTTTTCTTTGCAATAATAGCATCAACGATCACATCCGGTTTATACCATTTTCGACAATCCGCCTTTGGATCAACTATAACAGGGATTTTGCCTTCCTCCATTATCGCTTCCGCATCTTCCTGTGTCTTTGCAGATACCGCTTCCATCTCTTCTACAATCGCCCGCCTGTCATATACCGCCCTTGACAAAGCAACCGTTCTCCTTACCGTAAGGGGCTGTGCGATCTCTGTCATCAAAATCTGATGACCTGCTCCGTACAGTCTCGATGCGATTCCCGTCGCCAGGTCCCCTGCGCCTTTAATTAATATTTTCACACTTTTTTCCTCTTATTTTTATTCTAAAGTTTCTTTGAATGCAAAGATGTCACTACAATATTTTCCACTCCCCGAACATTCAATTCTCTGCAGACTTCAAGCGCTGCTTCTCTTTTAGATGCACTGTCTGCTTTATTTAAAACAACCGTATACTGCGCATAAGGCGGACAGCCTTTTCTGCCCGCCTTATGCGATGACGCAAGTATCGCGATATCTTTTGCCGTAACGAACTCTTCTCCGCCTTTTTCTAAGATCTGTGCTGCTCTTTCCCACCGAAAACAGGTTGATTCTAACGTCCTGCCTATTGCATCTAACCCATATACGGAAACAACATGTCCTGTTTGACTCGGAATGACCGGTTCATGTTCTGCGGGAACTTTTAACGGAAGTCGTTTTGCTCCGTCTGCTTCGACCAGTATCGGCAGCTCCCACCAAAAGATCTCGTCTAAAATTTCTTTTGCAGGCGGCGCCGTTTTCCCGGAAATCAAATCCCTGCTTCCGATCCACACTCTCCCGAACTTTCCCAACGTATCCTTTATTTTACCGATAGATGTATCTTCTAAAAAATATGGTTTATTTTCATGCATGATCTTCGTTGTAGTCGTAATGATCACATGTTGTTTTTTTCTTACACACTCGTCTTCCAAACGATGCAAAAGAGTTGTTTTTCCTCCCGCTCCCACGACCGAGATGACTGATGTGTTCACAGAAAGCGCCTCTGACAAAGACATACGTTCACACAATTCATTATTTTTATAGATAAACACCATATTATTCTACGCCATGACGGATATACATTCCTGTCTTTTCTTCTATGATTTTTCCGTTCTCTGCCACAAGTTTTCCTCTCAAATAAACCTGTTCTGCCCTTCCTTCGATCTCTGCTCCTTCCAACAGGCAATAGTCGCATGCAGACTGATGATCCGCCGCAGTCATCGTCCATTCCGTGTTAGGATTCCATATGACGATGTCCGCGTCACTGCCCGGAATAAGTGCCCCTTTCCACGGATATAATTTAAATAATTTTGCGGGATTCTCCGAAAGATATGCACACATCTGCTCTGCCGTTATCTTTCCTTCATTCACTCCGAACTGCCACATAAGCGCCGGACGTTCTTCTGCTCCCGGCATACCGGAAGGCGTCAGCATAAAATCCTCTTCTCCTGCATTTTTCTGTTCTTTTGTAAATCCAAAATGATCGGACGCTATCGTCTGAATCCTTCCTTCTTTCAATGCATCCCACAATATATCGCTGTTTTTCTGTTTCCTAAGAGGCGGAACAGTTACATATTTTCGCGCTTCTTCTGCCGCAAGAGCATATTTTTCCTCATTCAGAAGAAGATATTCCGGACACGTCTCGACATAGACGGTCTGACCGATTTCTCTCGCTTTTAAAATCTCCCGGTATCCGGCAGCCGTACTTAAATTCACAATGATCACCGGAACATCCGCACATTTGGCAATCTTCAGGATGCGCCCCACCGCTTCTGCTTCCGCTTCTTTTGGGTGTATCCATGAATAATCCGCAATATCCGTTCTTCCTTTTGTTTTCTCAAGTTCTTTTAAACGAGACTGTACAATCCCGTGATTTTCGCAATGAACTCCGACAATGCCGCCTAGTTCTTTCACCCTTGAAAAAATCTCGTAAATCTGTCCGTCATCCAGCATCATGTCATACGCCGTATATAATTTGAAAGAACAAGTCTCCTTTTTTACAATCTCCCCCAGTTCCTCTGCAACGTCATCGTTCCACTCATTCAGTGTAAGATGCAGCGCATAATCACATGATGCCTCGCCTTCTGCTTCCTGACGTTTATCGTCAATCGCTTCTTTCAGACTTTTTCCTTTCTTCTGCTCTGCAAAATCTATGATGCACGTCGTTCCGCCTGCCAGCGCTGCCTTTGTTCCGGTTTCAAACTTGTCTGCCGCCGTAATATCATTAAACTTTGCCGCCATATGCGTATGAGCATCTATAAAACCCGGAAAAAGAAGCTTTCCTCTCACATCGATCGTTTCCGCATCCTGAAATTCAAGATTTTTCCCTGCCGCAAGAATCTTTTCCCCTTTTACCAAAAGATCGATCTTTTTCAGACCTTCCCCGCTGACTACCGTTCCTCCTTTGAATAACCGTTTCATCATTAATCCCCTTCTTTCTACTTGATTTTATACCTTTTATAAAAATAATTCGTTCTTTACTTAACGTAATTTCGTTTCCTTTTCCGTCGTTTTCTCCTTCGGAAGGATCAAGTTCAGTATTACGGCGAAAATTGTCGCCAAAACAACCGGAGAGGATGCAAATGTATTGTTTATGATCGCCTGAAAGTTTTCAAGATTCATACTCAGGTTCAAAGCGCTGTGGATACTCTGCGTCATTTGATCCAGACATCCGCCGCTTAATGAAACACCCATTCCGATCGCAATAGAAAGTCCGGCTACCGTTGCATTACGGGCAGTCAGTTTTTCCGTTACAAGCAGTCGGATTCCCGTCATTGCGATAGAAGCAAACACCGAAACGACCGCGCCTCCAAGCACGCATTGCGGAATCGTCCTTAATAAAGCCGAAAACTTCGGAATCAGACCGGCTACAAGAAGGATTCCCGCCGATGTCGCAAACACCCTTCTTGAAATCACTTTCGTCGTACCTACAATGCCGACATTCTGACTGAATGTTGCCGTCGGAGGACAGCCGAAAAAAGCGCTGATAATATTTCCTATTCCATATCCGATGATACCGCCGTTTAATTCCCTGTCTGTCGGGAGACGATCCATTCCGCCGCTTGTAGTTGCGGAAAAATCTCCCATCGCCTGAATGGAATTGACTAAAAATAAAATTGCCAAAGGTATGATCGCCGATATTTCAAATTTCATACCAAACTCCATCGGTTTCGGGATCTGAAACCATCCCGCGCTTGAAAGAACTGAAAAATCTACCATTCCAAAGCAAAGCGCGAGCACATATCCACACAAAAGCCCGATCAATATTGACGCCAGTTTAAAAAGACCTTTCCCATAATGATTTAACGCAACGACGATTGCAAGCGTCACAAAAGCAACGACCCAATTCTGCCAGGAACCAAACACAAGCGCCGGCGTCTTTCCCTGTTGTTCTACTACGAGCTCATATGTATTGGCCGGATTTCCTGCCATATAATTGATCGCTGTTTTATACAAAGACAGCCCGATCGCAAAAATAACCGTGCCGATCACAAGCGGCGGAAATACTTTTCTGATCTGTTTGATCGTCAATCCTACAATAATCGCTATCACGCCGCCTATGAGCATCGCTCCGAGAATCGTATCAATGCTTTTTGCCTGTGCGGCGATTGCCGTCATCGTCGGAACGTAAGCAAAACTCACGCCGATGATCACCGGAAGCCCCGATCCGATCCTGATTTTATTTCCATATAACTGAAGCAGCGTAGACAGCGCCGCAAAGACAAGAGACATCTGTATTAAAAGTCCCATATCTACATTGCCTCCCGCATTATTCGCCGCATTTGCAACCAAAATTGCCGGCGTCACACATCCGACTACCGCCGCAAGCACATGCTGCGCCGCAAGGGGAAATACCTGTCCCGCCGACGGCTTTCCGTCCCACTTAAACAACTCTGAATTATCTTTTTTTGTCTCTCGTATACCCATCTTACTTTTCCTCTTTCTGACTGATCTTTATCCTTCCTTGATACAGGAAAATCTCCGAAGATTTTTTCTCTTTTTCCTCTCCCGTTTTTCCTGTTCATACCGCCTTTTATCTTCTATTAGAATATCATTAAATATAATGAAATGCAATAATCGCCCATTATGCTTTCCCCCTCTTCTTTTCATCTGAGCACACCTCAAAAACAAGCACGGTACACTTTCGGATTCGCCTAAAAATATATACAAGGCGAATTTTTTGATGTATGATAAGAGAATGCAAAATATTTTTTCAGGAGGTAGATATAATGTTAAAATATGTTGAAACAAACAAAGCACCGGCAGCGATCGGACCATATTCACAAGGTATTGTAGTAAATGGAACTGCGTTTTTCTCCGGTCAGATTCCTCTTTCTCCGGAAACCGGTGAAGTCATCGGAACAACGATCCGGGAACAGACAGAGCAAGTTATGAAAAATATACAAGGACTTCTCGAAAGCCAAAACGCTTCTTTTACAGATGTTGTAAAAACGACATGCTTTCTTGCCGATATGTCTGATTTTGCCGCATTTAACGAAGTATATGCAAAATATTTTACAGGAAAACCCGCCCGTTCCTGCGTCGCCGTAAAAGATCTCCCGAAAGGAGTTTTGTGCGAGGTGGAAACAATCGCGGTCATTGAAGAAAATTAAACATCGAAAGGATAAGCCGAATTCTTTTCAAGAAACAGCCCGCGAAGGTTTCATTCTCCGCGGGCTGTTTCTTCATTTATTTATCTTTTATTTGTCTTTTATTTTTCTCTTTTCCTTAAGAAAGATCGATTTCTTTTCCTTTTACATATTTTCCGACTACTTCCCGTTCATCCGCCAGATAGATCATCCGTTCCAGTCGGCTTCTTATATCAAGTTCCTGGGGATGCGCAAGCCTGCTGTCATCCAGAACGACTGCATCAAATTCGTATCCCGGTTCAAAGCTTCCAACTTTCCCGAAAAATTCTCCTCCTCCTTTTGTCGCCATAAAGAAAACTTCTTCTGACGTCAGCGCTTCTAAACTATCGTCGCAAATACGCCAACGCAGTTTTGACGCCTGAACGGCATGAGCCATTGCCCGAAACATATTTTCCGTACTTCCTCCTGCCACATCGCTTCCCAATCCGACATGAAGTCCTTCTTCAAGAAACTTTCTTATCGGCGCGATCCCGGAAGACACATTCATATTAGACTCGGGACAGTGTGCGATAAATACGCCGTTTTCTTTCATCCTGCTGATCTCTCTTTCATCGCTGTGTACACAATGCGCCATAATCGTACGTGTATCTTTACCGAACAATCCGAATGTATCATAAACGTCTCCGTAAAACTCAGACCACGGACAAAGTTCTTTTACCCATGCGATCTCCCCGAAGTTTTCCGACAAATGTGACTGAAGCGGAAGCTCATAACGTTTCTGAAGTTTTTTTAGTTCTTTCATAACCTCATCGGTACACGTCGGAATAAATCTCGGCGTAAGGATCGGATATGTACGACTGTAGTTTTTCTGAATTGTCTCCTCAATCCACTTTAAAGTTTCTTCTGTCGACTTTTTCGTTTCTTCAACTAAATAATCCGGCGCATTCCGATCCATATTCACTTTCCCGACAAAAGTACTCAGCCCGCTTTGTTCAAGCATATCCATAAGCAAAACAGTCGCCGGCCTGTGAAGAGTCGCAAATACACACGCCCTTGTAGTTGCACTCTTTTGCATATTTTTCACGAAAATCCGGTATGACTTTTCTGCATAGTCTAAATCACAAAACTTCGATTCCTCCGGAAACGTATTCGTTTCGAGCCATTCTAACAATTCCATATCCATTCCCAGACCGCGGTACGAATACTGAGGCGCATGAACATGAAGATCTGTAAATCCCGGAATAATCAGCGCGTCTTTGTAATCCCGTATCGGATTTCCTCCGAATTTAAACGGAAGCGTCTTATAGACGCCCTCCACGATTCCGTCTTTGCAGACTACATATCCATTTTCACAAATCGAAAATTCTTTCTGATTTTTGCTGTATACAATATTTCCTTTTAAAATAAAAACCGATTTTCTTTTCATTTCACTGCCTCCTTTCCTTTTCGGTTATATCATCTCAAGCATCACTTCTACGACGCCTCCGCATACCATTCCTTCCTCTTCTGCGTCGTCTGCCGTCATATCGACTTTACAAAGTTGAAATACAGGTTCGCCTTTTCGCATCATAAGCAGGGCTTTTTGCATGACTTCACTTTCTACACATCCTCCGCCTATCGTACCCGTTATGCTTCCGTCTTCCATTATCAGCATCTTCGTTCCTACGCTTCTAGGCGCAGATCCTTTTCGGGAAACGATAGTCGCAAGCACTTTTTTCAATGATGGTTCCTTAAAACTTTCTTTTGTATCATTTTTCTTTTCAAAAAGCTTCTCCGACAACTCTTTTGAATATCCGCCCGCTTTTTCTCTGCTGTTTTTTACTTCGATTATTTCCGCCATGATCGAAACGGCGATCTCCTCCGGAGTCTCTGCCTTGATCTTCAATCCTATCGGCGTGTGTACCCGCTCTAAATCTTCTCTGTCGATACCTTTTTTCTCAAGCTGATCTTTTACGATTGCAACCCGCCGTTTACTGCCCATCATCCCGATATATGCATTTTGCTTTTCCACGATTATTTCCAGACATTCCGCATCGTATCTGTGACCGCGCGTCACTATGACAAACCATGTATCCGAGTCACCGCCGATCTTTGCAAGTCCTTCCTTAAAAGGAGCGCAAATGACATTATCTGCTCCGGCTTTTCTTACATGATCTGCGAATTTCGGACGATCCTCAAGAACAGTCACCTCAAACCCAAGCATCTTCCCGAGTTTCGTAGCCGCAGCCGAAACGTGTCCTCCGCCGCAAATTACAAGACGGGGAATTCTTCCGATTCGTTCACGGAAGATTCTGCTCTTGCCTTCACATCCGCTTTTTTCTCTGTTTTCCTTTTTCTTTTCGTCCGGTCTTTCATTTTGTTCTTCGTCTTGAGCAAAAATCCCGGAAAGAATCCGCTTCTTTCCGGCATCTTTGCCGCACAAAACAGTCTCCGTCCAAACATCCCCGTCAGAAAGATCCAGTACCTTTTTTAATTCTTCATAAAACTCATTCATATCTACTCTCCAGCGCTGATCTGAAACAAACTCCCGGTCGCAAAGAAAAAGCGGCATCTTCAAGATCCCGCCCATTCTTTTACAGAACACTTATTTTTAATCAAATCTCCCTGTTCTTCTTATGCTCTGGCCAATCTTGAAAGAACATCTTTAAGAAGCTCATAGAAACGCTCAAGCGAATCAAGCGGAGCATTCTCATCCGGAGTGTGTACATTATTCAGTGTCGGACCTACTGCGATCGCATCCAGTCCCGGAATTGCTTCTGAAAAAAGTCCGCATTCAAGTCCTGCATGAATCGCCTCCAAACGAAGTTCACTTCCGAACAGATCGCGGTAGCTTTCTACAAACAGATCGCGGATCTTAGATTCTTCCGCATAACTCCAGCCCGGATATTCTCCGCTGTACTCAATCTCAAATCCAAACGTCTCTGCAAGAAGTGCGAAACGCGATTTTGTATCTTCCTGAAGGCTTGCAACAGACGATCTGGGAGAAACCGCAACCATAATATAATCTTCTTCTGTTCTGACTACTCCCATATTAGACGATACAACGACAAACCCGTTCATCTTGATGTTTCGTCTGTAAATTCCGTTTGGAGCAAGACGCATCAGACTTACGAATGCCTTTGCATCTTCTTCCTGAACCGCCATTGCGCTCTGGCCTTCCGTCACTGCGATCTCGCAGGAGAAATCCGGCTCAAAAGATGTGATTTCATCTGCAAATACTTCTGCGAGATCACATGCAAGTTTCTCTGCTTTTTGTGCTTCTGCCGAATCTGCATAGATAAGAGACATCTCACACTCTCTTGTAATTGCATTATCTTTTGTTCCGCCTGCAAAGTTCACAAGAAGTCCTTTTGTATTTTTCAGAAGATGATCTGCCATACGAGCCATCAGAAGATTCGCATTCTGACGCTCTTTATCAATATCCGTTCCCGAATGTCCGCCGAGAAGGCCTTCTGCTTTTATTTGAACTAATGTTCCTTCTGCCTGCACTCTTTCTATCTTTCTTGTAAGCTGAACACGAAGTCCGCCGGCACAGCTAACTGTTGCGACTCCTTCTTCTTCTGAATCCATGTTGATCATCGTACGCGCTGTGATCTGAGACTTATCAAGCGCCTGAGCGCCGTTTAGTCCGATTTCCTCCGACGTCGTAAACACACACTCTACAGGAGGGTGCTCTAATTCTTTATCGTCAAGAACTGTCATCATAAGGGCAACCGCTACTCCGTTGTCTGCTCCGAGAGTCGTTCCGTTTGCGTAAAGAACGCCGTCTTTTACAATGAGATCAAGCCCGTCTTTTTCAAAATCATGCTCGACTCCGGCAAGTTTATCGCATACCATATCGATATGTCCCTGAAGCATAACAGGAGCTTTGTCTTTTGCCCCCTCGCTTCCTTCTTTTTTTATGATCACATTATTACTTTCATCCTGGTAAACCCAGAGGTTTCTGTCTTTTGCGAATTTCACAAGATAGTCGCTAAGACCCTTCTCATTTCCCGATCCTCTCGGGATTGCGCTGATATCTTCAAAAAAATGAAATAATTTCTCCGGCTTGCAGCCTGTGATCTTGTACTCCATAATAAATCCTCTTTTCTATTAGTTATTGCCATATGCTTTATTGATTATAACAGATTTTTCTTAATTTTTCATCCATTTTTACATATGTTTTTCTTGACACTTTTTCCCCTGTAAACTAAAATAAAGCAGTAAAAATATTGTTATGATTCCGTCACTTTAAAAATGACGGTTTTTATTTTGCGGAAGCGCCCTGTGCGTTCCATATTGAAAGGTGGTGAGGTTATGGACTCCGGTGTCAGTTGTCATATACACAGTCTGATCGAAAAAAATTACATAAAGAGAGGTATTTATCATGAACAAAGACATTTTTGTACAGCTTCTCGGCCAGCGTCAGTTCAAAGCTGTGAGAAGCATTTTAGATGTAATGAACGAAGTGGACATAGCCTCATTACTGTCAGAACTTGACGATAAAGAGCTTGCTCTTGCATTTCGGCTGATTCCGAAAGATAAGGCAGCGGAAGTATTTGCCAATATGGAAACTTCCATGCAGACCTACCTTGTAGACATGTTTTCCGAAAAAGAACTAAAGGAACTCCTTGATGACCTTTACATGGATGATACTGTCGATCTTCTCGAAGAGCTTCCGGCAAACCTCGTAAATCGTATTCTTGATACGGTTTCGCCGTCTGACAGAACGCTGATCAACCAACTTCTTAATTATCCGGAAGACAGCGCAGGAAGCATCATGACAACCGAATATGTCGATATCCGTCAGTCTATGACTGTCGCACAGTCTATGGCTCACATCAAGGAAACCGGTATTCACAAAGAAACGATCTATACCTGCTACGTCACAGATAAAAGGAAGCTGATCGGCATCGTCAGCGCAAAAGATCTCATGACGACCGACGATGGCATTCTGATCAGTGAACTGATGGAAACAGAGATCATTTCCGTAAGAACTTATACCGATAAAGAAGAAGTGGCTCAATTATTCAGAAAATACGACCTGCTTGCGCTTCCGGTACTTGATAAAGACGGACTTATGGTCGGAATCGTCACATTTGACGACGCTATGGACGTTATGGTTGAAGAAGCAACAGAAGATATCACTAAGATGGCCGCCATTAATCCAAGCGAAAAAACTTATTTTAATACATCCACTTTCGCCCACGCAAAAAACAGGATCCCATGGCTTCTCATCCTTATGCTTACTTCCATTATCACAGGTACGATCATCACAAAATATGAAGACGCATTTGCTGCGATCCCGCTTCTTGTATCCTTTATCCCTATGTTGATGGATACAGGCGGAAACTGTGGTTCGCAAAGCTCAACACTGGTCATTCGGGGACTTGCTCTTTCGGAAATACATTTTAAAGATATTTTTAAAGTTATTTTTAAAGAATTCCGTATCTCCATAATTGTAGGAGCTGTACTCGCTCTTACAAACGGCGTTCGTATCCTGATCCAGTATCATAATCCGAATCTTGCTTTAGTCATTGCGCTTTCGCTGATCGCAACTGTTATCATCTCGAAACTGATCGGATGTATTCTTCCTCTTGTTGCAAGCAAGGTGCACCTTGATCCGGCTATTATGGCTTCTCCGCTGATCACAACGCTTGTCGATACATTTTCTATATTGATTTATTTTAATATTGCATCATTAATGTTCCGGTTGTAAGCAGTTCTGTTTTCACAACTTTTTCTGCTTAAAAAGGCGCTGATCCGTAAAAAACGAATCAACGCCTTTTTCTTGTTATAACTCAGGAATCTTATGGCAAATATATCTTAACACTTTCCTCAGATCACCGATCTCGACTTTCCCGTCTTCCGTCACATCCGCAGCAAGTTTCTGCTGTTCTGTCAACTCTACTTTTTTACATACGCTGCGCAGGATCAGGCGCAGATCACTGATCTCAACTTTCCCGTCTTCATTTACGTCGCCCTTTATATATGACTGGCTTTGCTCAAACGGATTGACCGCATAAATCGTCGGAGCCTTGCCGTCTGTCACATACCATCTTACAACCCCGTCCGGTCCTACGACGGGCTGACAATCGGAAAGCGGCATCGATTTTGACCTTATATTAGAAGTTTTATTTCCTTCGGAATCGATCGTTACGATCTTCGTCGTCAGATTCCCCTCGGATTTACTGCCTTCCTGCCACATTACAAGGAATTGATCCTCTCCGATCTTCACAAGCTGAGGTGTCTGTACGTTTATACCCTGCTGCTTATCGTAATTTGTCAGCCATACCGTTTTCGCTTGAGTTAATTGTTTATCGGTAATGCTGATAAAAATATTTCTCTGGTCTGAAGTATTGGCACTTTCGCTCTCGAAATCTACTGCATTTCCTGCGATAATACAGTTTTCAGACGATATTTCAAACCCGCCGACAGAGGCTCCCGTAGAATTGTAATGCCCTCCGGTCACCTTGCCTAAACCAACCGGAATCGCATAATCGACTTTAGTGATCGATCCGCCAACCTGTGACTTAATAAGAGCGATTCCTCTCGGTGCATAATCACCGTGATCTACTCTGTAAATATTCTCTCCGTCCGTCTGAATAAACTGATTAAAAGAATGACTTACATATCCTGCCTGTGCAAGATTCAGCACATCATAGTAAGACTGTTCTACACTCATGTCATTTTCATTGATCACAAACGTCATATTCGCCTGATGATTCAATCCGTCGCTGTCAGTATACATCTCATGACATGTATGAATATAAAGCTTTCCGGCTGTCTCTGTCATCCGCAGCGAACCTGCCTCAAACGGAATATTCGTATTCGCTCCGTATACGGAAACCGCCCCTATTCTCTGAAAATCTTTGGAATATTTTACGATTCGCATTACTTCTTCTTCATCGCTGTCATTTGGATTAGCCTGTCCGAACACGAAATAATTATGATCGCTTCCACTGTAAAATCCGCCAAACAGACTCAGCTCCATTGCAACCGTTTTACTTCCGGTCTTCTTGCCTGCCGCAGAATAGTTTTCAACGATCATTTTTCCGCCGCAATGCTCCACTCTCGTAAATGTTCCGTCTGCATTCGGAATCAAATAAGAATTAACTGTCTTACTCCATATTGCATAATCATTCAAAGAATGATTATTAGAAGCATAACCATCTGTAACCGTCGCTGTTTTATCCGGGTCTTGAACAGAAGGTTCTCCCGTCACCGTCACCGTACACTGCGCCGACAGACCGCTTGTTGTACTGACTGTGATCACTGCCTCTCCTTTGCTCCAGCCGAATACCTGTCCCGCCCGGTTGATGCTCGCGATTTTCGGATCGCTGCTCTTCCAACTGTAGACTTCTTCCATTGTTCCGTTTGTCACAGGTGTAAGCTGCAATGTATCGCCTATATTTACCGTATGGCTGCTTCCTTCCACTTCCAGGCTGGTCGCTTTCTTCCATGGGAAAAATTCATAATAATAATTATCGCCGGATTTTTCAACCGCTGCAACCCCGCCTTCGTATTCCATCAGACAGAATACCGGATAATCTGTTTTTGCAGAATAAATCTCTTCTCCGCTTTGGATGTCATATTCCGCTATGTATGAATTGTCTTTAAATGTAACAATAGAATCCGTCTCCTCGCGGTAGATCGTTCGTGTTCCGACGCTCGCATTCGGATCAAACGCTCCTCCTTCTTCATTATTGCGCGGTAAGAAGAAAACTTCCGTATCTTCCGGTTCTTCTGATTTATACACATCAGAATCCCAAACCTTTAGTCTTGAATTAAATGTACTGTCTACGCATATATATTTATCCCCGAGCATACCGGCCTGTTCTTCACGTTCATAGAAATATGACTGACAAATATACATCATCAATTTTTTATTATGAAAGGTGAGCTGATCTCCGGTTACATTTCCGGCGCGAAGGGCATGCATATCATGGTCATACCCCCAGTACCGCCAGTTATTATAAGTATCTACATAATAGTTCCCGTTACTTTCATCGAAGCCGCAAAAACCGTACACTGCCTCCTCGGATAAAGCCTGCGATAAAAGCGTTCCTTCCGGCGATAAAAGATACAGATCATAATCGTCACCATTGCCATTCGATTCGGCAAGATAAATCCTTCCCTTTGAATCTGCGCCGATCGAACTTGCGTGATCTCCATACTGAAGTTTCTTCTCTTCCTGCTGCGTAAGCAAATTATAGATCGTAATATTAGAACTGCGGTCCAATATATACAGTCTGTCATTTGCCACATAAACATCTTGCACATTGTCAAACTGATGTACTTCTGTCAACTCATTGCTGTCCGGCTTGTACAACGATAATTTGTTCCGATTCAGAAAATAAATTCCTCCTCATATAATCAAGTGTTTTTTATTGAAAATTCAAGGTTTTTCAACCTTTT